>JAEEGK010015507.1_pt1 | contig 16884 bp, 6 predicted proteins | sample 8958771 | NCBI WGS metagenome assembly JAEEGK01 (sample SAMN16246547, study PRJNA631951) | gut metagenome | biome: gut microbiome; feature: rumen; material: SC-attached | host: Bos | place: Iran: Karaj | collected 2018-10 | reverse complement strand
TCATATTGCGGTGAAAAAGATTACAGAATTTTTTAAGTCGCGCGATTAAACTATTTGAATATCAATACGTCATATATACGATGAACGAAGAAATGTACATACAGGAAAAGGTTGGAAAGCGGAATCCATTCCGTGTTCCAGAAGGTTATTTTGATAATCTGACTGCCCAGGTGATGCAGAATCTGCCCGAGCAGCCAAAGCGTCGTGCCAAGTCTGTATTTATGCGCCCCGTATTCTATGCGGCTGCCAGCGTGTGTGCTTTGTTGGTTGCAGGAGCTGCTTGGATGTGGCAGTCGAAGACTGAGGTGTCGCCTGCTACTTCTGTTCAAGCTAAGGTTGAGAACCATGTACAACAGTCTGATAATGAAGAGTATATGGATGAAGCTGTCGACTATATGATGCTCGATAATCACGAAATCTATGCTTACTTAGCTGAAAATTAAAAGTATTTGAAAGATGAAAAAACTACTTGTATTCGCTGTCTTGATGTTGATGGTTGTGCTTGGTGCTTCAGCCGAGGAACAACAGAAGTTCTCACCTGAGAAGTTTCAGGCTGACTTAGAGCAGTATATCACTACCGAAGCTGGTCTTACAAACGAAGAGGCCGCTAAGTTCTTTCCTTTGTATCGTGAGATGCAGCAGAAGCAGCGTGTAGTTTATAATAAGATGCATGAACTCTTTAAGTTGCCCCATGATGAGGCTTCGTGCAAGCGTGCTGTACAGCGTCGCGACCAGTTGGAGATTGAGTTGAAGCAGATAGCTCAGACCTATCATAATAAGTTTTTACGTGTACTTCCTGCTTCAAAAGTAATAGGAACGATTATTGCCGAGGATAAATTCCATCGTCGCGCTTTCCGCAAGTTAGGTCAGCAACGTAATCGTGAAACTAAGAAATAATCTTTGCACAATACTTACTAATTTCGCATTTCTCACAGTGAGGTTTTCTCGCTGTGCAAACATAGCGTCCATGCAGTAGTAGCCAATGGTGCGCGTTTGGAATATCCTCTTCAGGGATATACTTCGTGAGCGCCATTTCTACTTTATAAGGGGTATTATCGCTCTTGCTTACCAAACCTAAGCGGTGTGCCACGCGGAATACATGGGTATCGACAGCTAAGGTGGCCTTACCAAAGGCTACACTCTGAATGACATTAGCAGTCTTTCGTCCAACACCTGGCAGGGTGAGGAGCTCATCCAACGTGCTGGGCACTTCGCCATCGAACTTCTCCATCAAGGCGCGAGCCATCTCTACTAAGTGTTTAGCTTTCGCATTCGGATACGACACACTCCTGATCCACTCAAAGATATCTTCCTCCTCAGCCTTGGCCATCGATGCGGCATCAGGGTAGTGGGCAAACAAATCAGGTGTCACCTGATTGATGCGCTTGTCTGTACACTGCGCACTCAGTACCACAGCCACTAACAACTGGAAGGTACTACCAAAGTCTAACTCGGTAGTTACCAACGGCATTTTTTCGCGGAAATGCCCCAAAATCAGGTCGTATCTTTCTTTCTTTTTCATCTTACAGATAGATAATGACGAAGAATGAAGCTATCCAGCCAAGGATACAGAACTGCACGAAATGGTCCTTTACCAACGATTTAGTAGGACTGCCACTCAGTCCGAACACAATCATATTCTGCAGATAGCGTAGTAAGCCTGCCAATACCCAGCCTGATGTGAGATACACATAGCGGGTGCCTAAGCGATGAATAACCTCTGGCGACATGGTGTACATGATGTAACACACCAGAGTAACAGATGCGATGATGGCTGTTGCCTCGTTGATAAAAGTCTTGTTGTAACCTGTAATCGATACGCGAGGCTTGGTGCCTGTTTGCTCATAAATACGATAATCGTCATTACGTTTCGTAAAGGCCAGGAACAGTGTTACCAGGAAAGTCATCATCACCAACCAATGCGAAATGTAGATATCCGTAGCGATACCTCCAACTAATACACGCATCACAAAACCTATGGCAATAATCGATACGTCGAGGATAGCAAACTGCTTTAGCTTCAGACAGTAACCAATATTCATCAGCCAATAACCAATAATGATGGCGTAGAGGTAGGGGGTATTTGCACTCTGTGCCAGCGGCAGAATGGCTAACGCACCAATGGTGCATAAAAGCATCATCGCGTATCCTCCCATCACCGACACTTTGCCTGAAGCAATGGGACGATGACATTTCTTGGGATGCTGACGATCAGCCTCTACATCCTTCAGGTCGTTGAAACAGTAGATAGAGCTTGATATCAAACAGAACGATGCAAACACTACTAACGTTGGCCAAAAGAATTCAGGCTTCAACAGGTTGGTGCTGAAGAATATAGGCGCAAATACAAACACGTTTTTGAGCCACTGCAATGGTCGTATCAGTCGTATATAATGTATCATTGCTGCAAAGGTACGATTATGTGAGCAAAATTCCAAATAAATCGATATCTTTTTTATTTAATACACCTTGGCCAGCCACTCGGCGAAGAAATAGTCGTAAACCCTGTACGAATTTTCGTTCTTCGTGATGATGTCATTCTGAAGTAGCAGTTTGATGGCAGCCTGAACTGCACTTGCAGAGTTCAGGTTGTATTTTTTGATAAACTTAGCCGAGGTGATACTATTCGCAATTCCTTCTTTGGCTATGGCCTGCAGTACAATTTTTTGTTTAGGTGGTATATTAGATAATATATCTTTGTAGCTACTCTCCTGCGACATAACAACATTGCGTTGTGCTTCAGGAATCATATCTACACAACAAGTTGCCCCATCGTCAGTAAGCGCAAATAGCTCGTTCATCATCATCTGTACAAACCATGTGTAGCCGTCATATGTATTCCAGATGTTTTCAATAACAGAACTATCTATATGTTTGCCGCGCTTTTCAAATAGTTGGATGGCAAACTCGTTATATATCTCCAATGGAATGGGATCCAAGCCCATACTAATGGCGCTCTGATAGAATGGTTTTGATGGCGAATTAAACATGTTTGTCATCATGTGACGTTTGCTCCCGGAAAAAATGAATTGGGCTTTTTCGCATTTTTGTATCTTTGTGCGAAGCAATGCCTCTACATTCTTCTCTGCATAATCTCCTATTTGCTGGAATTCATCGATAGCTATAATGCATGGTTTATCTGCTTCGTCGATATAAGAGAATATCTCGTCGAGCGATGTTTGAGGAGCCTGAATATCACCCAATCCCAAATGTAGTCCAGGTGCACCTGTCATTGGATCTAATTTAAATCCCATGCGGAAAGAAGAAATGGTCTGAAAGAACTTTTCCTTCCATAAAGTAGGTTTTGGCTTAAGTTGCTCATATATCTCCTTTCCAAATGTATAAACAAATTCTGCTAAAGAATTAGTGGCATAGATATCGACAAAGAAAACATGATACTTCTCCTTTATATCCGCTTGATTAAAGAAATGTTGTATCAGGCCAGACTTGCCGATACGTCGAGGTGATATAAGGGCAACATTCCGGCCATTCTCTATTTGCTTGCGCAGGAATTCGGTCTCATTTTTTCTGTCACAGAAGTATTCGTCCGACAGATATTTGCCTACTATAAACGGGTTGTTAATCAATGATTTATCCATATTATTTTAATTTTATTGCAAATATAATAATTATAATCGTAATAAAACGGTTTTTCTGTAATATTTTAGCATTATTTTGCTATATGTGATGTAATCTATTCATATACGGGTTAAAATTCTGGAAAACGCTTGGTGTTTTAAGATATTTTTTCTAACTTTGCCACCAAATGTATAAAAACGCTAAAGGTATGAAAAAGAGTCTTTTTTTATTGCTTAGTTTACTAACCTCAGTGACCATAATGGCCCAAGAGAATGTTTATGAGGATCGTACAACAGGACTAAAATACCAGTATTATACTGATAATGAGGGTACAAAGGCAACCTTGGTAGATGGAAAGAACTTTTCTGAATGGAGGGTCGTGATTCCTAGCACGATTTCTGTTGCAGGAGGTGTTGATGTTGATGTAACTGCTATTGGAGAAGGAGCTTTTAAAGGCAATACATATATCAAATATGTAGTGATAGGTGACAAAATAAAGACGATTGGAAAAGATGCATTTAGTAATAATTCAGACTTACAACTGATAGATTTGCCCAATAGCTTGGAATCTATTGATAACAATGCCTTTGGGGGATGCGGACGTTTGACTCATGTGCGATGTAATAAAAATACACCACAGGAGTTTATCCTAAAAAAAATGCCTAGTACTTTAAATAATAACAATTTTGCTACGCTTTATGTTCCATCACCCGAAGCGAAGTCTGAGTATTCATCACTAACAGATTGGAGAAATATTTTTGGTGATAGAATATATGTGGGTGATATGAACTTTTTTACGACATCAGATGGTTCAGCATATGTTGGAGCAAGTAAAGATAATAAAGCGACATTGCTAAAAGGCTCGAATAATACTGAAACTCCAGGTAAGATAATCGTTAAAAATAAAGTAGAAGATGGGAACAACGTTGGATACGATGTTGTATGTATCGGCAGTTATGCTTTCGAAAATAATAATACCAATCCATTTGGCAGTATCAATACTCTTGAAATCCAGTATGGCGTAAAAACTATTTGCAATCGGGCTTTTTTCAATTGGGCAGGTTTAAAGTCGTTAACTCTTCCTACATCTCTCACAACTATAGGTGAGTCGGCTTTCCAGAATTGTGGTCAATTAGAGCTACTTACTTTGCCAGCTAGTCTGCAAGTAATTGGCCAAAACGCATTTGTTGGCTGTGGCAATTTGAAACATGTGTGGTGTGACGTATATGATGCTTCTACGCTAAGTATAAAAAATAATAGTTTTCCTTTAAAGGAAAATAATCCGATGATGACACTTTATGTGTCAAGACAAAAAGATAATTATAGTGCATGGAAAGCATTTTTTGGAAACAGAATATTCGAAGGAGGTATGGAAGAGATTCCATATCCGTCTCAGCAAAATGATAACTTTACGTTCGTAATTTGTAAAGGAGTTAAAGATGATGAGAATAGAGTGGCTACTTTGTTACGCTGTAACGGTATTCCAGATAATGGTATAGTAAAAATACCAAAAGAGATTAATTATGATTCTAAGGATTATAAGGTAATAGGTATTGATGGGAATGCATTCCAGAAAAAAACTACAATGGTTGAGTTGAATATTCCTGAATATGTAGCAGCAATCGGTCCCAAAGCTTTTGATGGCTGTTCGGGGATAGTTCGTGTTGTTAGTAAAGCACAAACTCAACCTGATTTTGTGAACGTATCATTTAATAATGCAAGATATTTATATGTTCCTCAAAACTCTAGTTACGATTGGCCAGGTTTTGTACTTACAATGTATGGTGAGCCTATGATTGGTTCTGATGATGAGACAGGCTTGAATTTTATATATTCAACAGTTTCTCAAGAAGCTGTTTTGACGGGAAGAAATGATAATTACAAAGATCCAGAGGACCTTATTATTAAAAAGTATATTGACTCTAATTATAAAGTTGTTGCTGTTGATAAAGAAGCGTTCAAAAGTGTTTCTAGCTTTAATACATTGACGTTCGAAGAGAGCTCTGATTCTCGACTTGTTATTGTTGGAAATGCATTCCAAGGTTGTTATAATTTGAATACAATAATCCTACCATCTCAACTTTCTAAAGTCTATAAAGACGCCTTCTCCGGATGTTCCAATATTAATCACATTATATGTAAAAGTTCTTCGCCTGACGTATTTGCTTTAGGAGCATTCCCATCGAATAGTCTGACAACCTTATATGTTCCTAGTAGTAATAATGAATGGATTTTTAATAATCAAATTGTATTTGATCAGATAGAGTTTTTTAAAAAAGATAATGAATATTATTCCGGTAAGTATATCGGTTGGGTTAAGGAAAGTAAAGGCACTGCCAGAATAGTACGAGGCGTACCAAATACAACCATAGATAGTTTGTTAGTAAGTGATAAAATCGAATCTGATGTTCGAACTTATGACTTAGGTTCTATTGGTGTGTCTGCTTTCACGAATAACTCAAAAATTAAGAAGATTACATTGCCTAATACACTGACTGGTATCGGAGATAAAGCATTTAGCGGTTTCACTGGTCTTAAAGATATAGAGATTGAGGCACCACCTTTTAAAATTAATTCAAATGTGTTCCCAAATAATTATTCTGTATTCTCATTGTTTGTTCCAGAAAATACAACGTCTGCTTATTTGGGAAAAGATGGTTGGAATAAATTCAAAGAGGAAAATACCTATGAAGGTCTTAAACAAGAGGGAACTGATTTAGCAGAATTATATACTTTGGTATATGGTGATAAGGGGAAAAAAGCTAAATTGACAAAACTAAAGATTATAGATGAAGAAACTACAATACCATGTGAAGTACAAACAAAAGATGGTATTAAGTTGGAAGTGAGAAAAATAGCATTAGAAAATGCTCTTTCAAACAATACATTAAAAAAACTGATAATAGATGAAGGCATTGAAATCATTGGAGAGAATTCTTTCAAAGATTGTAAGAATTTAAGTGAAATTAAGTTGCCCTCAACATTAACAGGATCCGACTCTCCCATTGGTAATAATGCGTTTAACAATTGCCCCATTACAACAATTGTAAGTGGAATCGGTGAGGATTTGAAACCTATATCTTCAACAGTGTTCTCTAGTGGAATTTCGCCTACTATTTATGTTCCAAACCAATCTTTAATAGATAATTATTATACGAAGACCCTTGGCTGGTCGGATTTTACCAAATATATTGCAGGAACTAAGGATATCTGGATAGATGGTGGCCTTACATATGAGTATGCGACAGATACTAACACGGCAATATTGACTAAAGTAACTATTGATGCGTTAGATGTTAATAACAAAATACTTATTCCCGGTACGATTTCAATTAATAATGAGGAGTATCTCGTGACCGAGATTCGTAAAAACGTACTTAAATATTTTACAGATAAATCTCAAATTAAGGAAGTTGAGGTTAAAGAAAATATTAAAAAAATCGGTGCCGATGCATTCAAGGACTGCAAGAACCTGGTTGATGTCCAGCTTCCTTCAAGCCTTGAGACAATCAGCGATAATGCTTTCAGTGGCTGTAGCAGTCTGAAGACAATCGACCTGTCACATCTGAAGACGATCGGTGCAAGTGCCTTCAGCGGAACCAAGCTGACTGATTTGCGTCTTGACAGTGTAGAGACTATCGGCTCAGGTGCTTTCCAGAACATTAGCAGCCTGAAGAAGGTATGGCTTAGCTCTAAGTTGACCTCTGTAGGTGAGAATGCGTTTGCCGGCTGTAATGCTCTGAGTCATGTAAACAGCAGTGTCGCCTCTCCATCTTCAGTAATGAGTGCTGATGTATTCTCATTGAGTGGCGAGAGCACAACAAACCTGTGCACCTTGTTTGTACCTTATGCCTCAAAGGCTAACTATGGTGATCCTTGGAGACAGAGGTTCACAAATATAATAGGTGGTGACTATGTCGATGACCAGTCAAAGGACGGCATGACTTATTCCTGCTACACTTATAAGAATGCTGGTGGTGAGGAAATTAAGTCCGCCCTTCTGACCAAGTCTTCGTCGAGCAGCAGCCTAGCATCTGTACCCGGTACTGTAACATTGAAAAAGGAGGTGACTGAGGGTGTTGAGGAAAGTACGGATTACACCGTGACCGATATTGGCAAGTATGCGTTCCTGAACCGCACTGGTATTACGAAGCTTGAGCTGCCTTCAAGCATTGCTTCAATTGGCGACAAGGCATTCTATGGTTGTAGTGGTATCAGTGAGATTGTATCAGATATAGAAAAGAAGGCAGATGTTGGTTTGCTTGAATTCTCGGATGATGTGTTTGATGCAAATATTTACACCTTGGCCAAGGTATATATACCATCTGGCGAACAGAATCTGGAAGCCTATCAAAATGCAGGAGGCTGGAAGAATTTTAAGATACCTTTTGAGCAAGGCAAGTGGCTAGAGACAGTAGATGCAATTGGAAATTTCAAATACAGATACCACACCGCTCAGAAGATAGCGACTGTGATGGAGATAGTTTACTCTGGTAATGAAACGAATACTCTCACCATACCTAGCAGTTTCAAGCTTAAAGAAAGTGATAATATTTCATATGATGTGACGGAAGTCGCCCCGACGGTATTTACAAACTTTGACAAATCTGCTGTTAAAACCTTAATAATAGAGGATGGTATAGAATTTATTGGTGAAAATGCCTTTAAGGATTGCAGGAACCTGACAGATCTCCGTCTGCCATCAAGTTTGAAAACAATTGGTAACAGTGCTTTCCTGAACTGTAGCAGTTTAAAGAAAGTATGGCTTCCTTCCAAACTGACATCTGTAGGTGAGAATGCCTTTGCAGGTTGTAATGCGCTGACTCATGTATGTATCGATGCCGTATCTCAGCCAAGTTCTTACTCTGAGTTTGTTCCAGAGAACAGCAGTGCTATATTGTTTGTTCCTAAGGATAAGAAGTCATTATATGAAGGAAAGGAAGGTTGGCAAAACTTCGCCCAGGTGTATGAGGGACACTTTGTTGATGAAATCACCCCGTCAACTCCGGAATACAAGGATATGACCTTTATCTGTGTCGAGAGCGGAGTTGGTGAGAGTATGACCAGATGCGCCATTTTGACGAAGTCAAAGACAAGTACTGTGGACGTGATTATTCCTGATTCTGTAAGTTTGGATGGTGTGAACTATGCAGTTACAGAAATCGAAAAGTCCGCTTTCAGCAGTAGTAGCAAACTTAAGAATATCACCATTCCAGAGACTGTAGTCTCGATTGGTAATGAAGCATTTGTTAGCTGTACTGAATTGGCAAATATTACTTGCAAAGTAGTTGAGCCGTGGCTGATGATTATCGGTGATAGTGCGTTTCCTGTAAAATTGACAGGCCAAAAATCCATAGGCCTTTATGTGCCATATTCTTTATATGAGAGATATGAATTTGATAATTTCTGGAGTCGTTTTTCGGTGCATAAGGGTATGCGAATAGAGAAAAAGAATGTGGAAAAAGGTCTGACTTATGAATATGGTGAAGATGAGGATGTTGCGACACTAATTAAGGCTGAAGTTTTAAGTAATACAGTTGAAATTGATGCTATTTTTGAAGGAAAGCATGTAACGACTATTGCAAAGGATGCGTTCAGTAGTGTTTACAGTAGTAATAATAAAAATATCAAGAAGCTGATTGTTCCATATTTGGTAGAATTTATCAAAGAAGATGCATTCAGTAGTTGTACCGAATTGGAGGAACTATGGTTGCCATTATCGCTTACCGAAATTGGTGCAGGCGCATTTGCCAATAGTAAGAAATTAAAAACATTTTATTGTGATCTTATTGTTGTTGAAGACAAATTGCCAGAACTGAAGGAGAATGTATTCCCTGCATCTTTTGATTCGAAAATTGAAATTTTTATTCCTAAAGGCACAAAGTCTAAATATCAGAGTCAAGCTGGTTGGGCGGCTTATTCTGATTACTACATTCAAGGGCGAAGAGAAACTGCTCCTGCTGAAGGTGATTATAATACGATGACTTTCGATTTCCTGACAGGTGAGTATACTGCTACATTGACTAATGTAACAGAACTCAAAGTAGATGAGGAAGGCTTATTAGTTATTCCTGATCAGGTTTCTTATGGAGGCGAATCTTATACCGTAGGTTCGATTGGTAGTAATGTCTTTAAGAATATAGATAAATCGAAGATTAAGAAGTTAAAGCTTCAGAAGGGTACTAAAACGATTAGTGATAATGCGTTTGAAAGTTTAAGTGGCTTGCAGAAGATATGGCTCCCTTCATCGTTGACATCTATCGGTGAAAAAGCTTTTACTGGTTGTACGAACATTACTCATGTATGTAGTGATATTACTACTCCATCGCCCATCAATGAAAACGTTTTCTCGCTCAATGCTAACAATACAGCTACACTATTTGTTCCAGTAGGTGAGATGAATAACTATACAGGTGGTTGGATAAGCAAAATTGCAAACATTGTGGAGGGTGAATACGTGGCGGATACAGATGGTGCTATGACTTTCGCCTGTTATAAGGTAAAGAATGAACCTGTAGAAGGTCAGCCCGAGACTTACACTAGATCGGCTATCCTTACGAAAGCAGCTACAAGTATTACAGAGGCCTTAATAAAGGATAGCATTACATTTAATGATGAGAAGTACGCAGTACTCTCAATTGGAAAGAATGCATTCCAGAATTGTAAAAACTTAGCTAAACTGGAGTTGCCTTCAAGTCTGAAAGAAATAGGCGATAAGGCCTTTGCAGGATGTACTGGTATCAGAGAAATCGTTTCGGATATTGAAGGAAAGAATCTGTTCAAGATTTCAGAAGATGTATTCGATACAAATACTTATCTGGTTGCTCAAGTGAATATTCCAGAATCGAGTATTGATGATTATAAGAATGAGGTATTTGGTGGTTGGTGCAAATTTGGTGCTAACTATGAGGTAGGCAAATGGGAAGAAGTGGACAAAGATTACGGCTATATTCTGAGATACCGATATCACACGGTTAAGAAGGTGGCTAGTGTCGTTGAGATTGTTTACTCAAGTAATAATCCGAAGAAGCTCATTATTCCTAACACTTTTAAATTGAATGAAAAAGATGAGGATAGTTACTGCGTGACAGAAATCGCTCTGACGTCAGATACTCATTTTGATAGAGCTGCTGTTGACACTATCCTGATAGGAGATAGCATCAGAACAATTGCTGCCGGAACTTTCAAGAACTGTACTAATTTGTCTGTTCTCAAGTTGCCATCTAAGTTGGAGACTATTGGAGCCAATGCATTCCAGAATTGTGGTATGCTACAAATGATTCGTCTTCCTGAGACACTGAAGAGTATCGGTAGCATGGCATTCAACGGCTGTAAATTGACGCGTGTATGTACTGAAACTACACCTGAAATTAATAAAGATGTATTCTCACAGTATAGTGCCTTCTTGTTTGTTCCTACTGGAACATTGGTTAAGGATAAAATAGGTTGGGGAGATTTCGCCAGAGTATATGATGGTTATTATATGGGAGAATCAACGCCAAATAATGACAAAACATATATTTATCTGAAGCAGAAGAACGATGGTAGAACTGCTATATTAACAGCGTCGAATACGAGTGATCCGATTCCAAACAATGTTACATTTGATAATGAACAATACAAAGTAACCATCATTGGTGAGGCTACATTTAGTGGTAAGAGTCTTAATCAGGAGGATTGGAAGGAATTGCCTGAAAGCATTGTGAAGATAGAGAAGAATGCGTTTAGGAATTGTGGATTGAAGGAACTGAAGTTGCCATCGAAACTTACGACTATAGGCAACGGGGCCTTTAGTGGTAATACCAATCTGAAGGAACTGGTTCTCCCCAGTGGTATTGAAGAGATTGGAGAAAAAGCATTCCAAAACTGTAAGACCTTCAAGCAGATGGTACTGCCTGTATCTCTGACGACTATTGGCGATAATATCTTCGATGGTTGTAGCAATCTGACTGCCGTTATCAGTAAGGTTGAAAGCGAAGAGGCTGTTAGTAACTCTATACAATCTGTCGCTCAGGCGATATTGTATGTTCCTGAAAGTACTGATATAAGTAGTTACAGTGGATGGACATTCTCACATAAAGTTAAAGGTGATAGACAATTAGGTAATGCTAATGGACTATATTATGCTTATTCTACAGGTGACAAAAAGGCAATTCTGATTGATGTTGATACAGAACAGGCAGGTGGAGACATCACCATCCCAAGTACGATCACTCTGGATGAGAACAAGTGTGATGTGGTTGCTATCGAAAAGGATGTGTTCGTAGGTAAAACTATTGTCAAGAGTGTAATCATTGGTGAGAATGTTACAACTATCGGAGCCAATGCATTCAAAGGTTGTAGTAACTTAAGACGGGTGGAACTGCCATCTACTCTGAAGTTGATTGGTGAGAACGCCTTTGCTGGTTGCGATAATATTGCAGAAGTGGTGAGCCATAATAAGGATAATGATTTCATCCAAAACAATCCGCTCTCACTGCCAAATGCAACAATCTATGTTCCTGATAATACTCAGACTCTGTACGAAGAAGCTGATTGGGTGTTCGCTCAAATCTATGCGGGAGAAAGAGTTGAAAAGGAATGGAATGGTTTGCATTTCGCTTGTATGACGGAAGCCAAAGAGGCCATCTTGGTTGATGCAACAGATACAAATATACTCACAAATGACTGGGTTGATGGAGAGATTATCATACCAGATTCAATCCCAATGGGAGATGATAGCGCTCTGACGTATTACCATGTAGTAGCCATCGCAAGTAAAGCCTTCAGTGGTAACACTGATGTGAAGTTGGTAGAACTGCCAGCAACACTGACTTCAATTGATCCTACTGCTTTCGACGGTTGCACAAATTTAGCAGAGGTTGTCAGCAAGATTGATTCTACCGATGTCATTAACAGTATTGCATTGTCGTTACCAAATGCTATCTTGTATGTACCTGATCGTGCGAAGTACGAGGGCACTGATTGGAAATTTGCTCAAATCTGGGTAGGAGATAGAGTTAAAACTGAAAAAGATGGTATGTCGTTTATCTGTGCAACTGGTGATAAAACTGCTGTCATGATTAAAGGATCGGCTGATCAGTTAGGTAATAGTGTAACCATACCAGGGGCTATTACAATTAAGGTTGGTGAAGGCGAGGACTTGGAGTGTAAGGTAATAGCTATTGCCGCTAATGCCTTCAAAGGCTGTACCAGCCTGAAGCAGATCTGGCTGCCTGCAACTCTTGAGAGTATTGGCGAGAAGGCCTTTGATGGATGTAATGCTATTGATTATATCTGTAGCACTGGTGGAACTCCACTTTCGATTAATAAGAACGTATTTTCTACTTATACAGCGACACTGTATGTGCCTGTTGGTGCATTGAGCAGTTATGAACAGAATGATGTATGGAAGACATTCCCTATAAGAAGAGAGGGATATTTTGAGGGAACTTCGACCCAAAATGGCATGGTATTCGAATGTATGACCATTGGTGAACAAGAGAAAGTTGCTCTCCTGACAAAGGCTGAGAATGTAGCTATCATTGAGATACCTGCTACAGTGCAACTGGAAGGTGTCAATACAACCTATCAGGTACGCACTATCTGCCAGAATGCATTCAGGAATAGTAAGAATCTTGAGAAGCTTATACTTCCCGAAACGTTGAAGACGATAGAGGATAATGCATTCGATCAGTGTTCGAAACTTACCGTTATTACCACTAAGTCGAAAACTCCAGCAGAACTTGGAAAGGATGTATTTGCCTCAGGTATCTATAGTAAAGTGACAGTTTATGTGCCCAATGATGCAGAGGTTGAAGCTAAGTACAAGGCTGCAGAAGGTTGGAAGAACTTTACAAAATGGGCTCATGGCGAAAAGAAAACTGGCACTGTGGGTGATATGACTTACGATTACCTGGTAGGTGTTGGTACGGCCACACTGACGAAAACAACCCTTAATACAGAAAAGGTTAGTATTGATGGTACAGTTCAGTTTGATGGTGTGACATATACTGTTACGGCTATTGGTGCTAATGCATTCCAGAACTGCAGTAAACTAAAGATGGTATGGCTACCTGCAACATTAACTTCGATAGATAAGTCGGCATTTGCAGGAAAGGGTATCACTTATGTTTCAAGTGCTATGACCAATCCTTGTGCTATCGATGCAAGTACATTCCCATCAACTGCTACGCTGTTTGTGCCTGATGGTTTTAAGTCTAATTATAGTGGATGGAATGACAAATTCTCGTATGTGGCTGAAGGAACGTTTGTGGATGTTGCCACAACTGATAATAGCATGTCGTTTGATTGTTATACTGACAATGGCGGCAATAAGAAGGCTATATTAAAGAAGTATAATGCAAATGCTTCGAGTGTGGAGATTCCTGGTTCTGTGAATTCTTACACTTTATCGATTATTACCAAGCAGGCCTTTGCGAACAAGACTAGTATGGAGAGTTTGATAATTCCATCGGGTGTTGAAACCATCGAGGATGGAACATTCAGTTCTTGCAGTAAGCTGAAGTGGATAGAAAGTAAGATTGTGAATCCGATTTCTATCGCAACAAATGTATTTGCCAACAATACTGCTACCTTATTTATACCTTCTAATAAGGTGTCTGATTATAAAGCAAAGGGCTGGAACTTCTTGAATATCTTTGTGGGAGAAAAGAAGGAAACAACCGTTGATGGTTGGACCTATGTGTATTCTACGGGTGACAAGAAAGCAGTTCTGACAAAGGTGGGTAATGTTGATAAGAATGCGAAGATAAACGGTACATTCAAGATTGGTAAGGATGAATATACTGTAACATCGGTTGGTGAGGCTGTATTTAAAGGTAAGTCTAATATCGAAGCTCTGACAATAGCCAAGAGTATAGAGAATATTGGCGCAAATGCCTTTGATGGATGTAATAAACTGACATCTATTACTTGTGAGGGTACAACACCTCCAGCATTGGGCGCCAATGCATTCCCATCTTACAACGTGACTGTGAATGTGCCTAAGGATGCTGTTAATGCCTATAAGAACCATGCTGATTGGAAGGCGTTTGGAAATAATATTCTCGGAATTACGACTTCGGTAGAGGATGATCCTACTGGTTCGTATAACATTCTTCCTACTACAGATAGTGCTACTCCTGAGGTTGAACTCTGGAATGGTTCTGATGCGGAAGGTGATGTTGTTCTCACGGAAATTGTTACTATTGATGGCTCTGACTATACATTAACTGGTATCGCAGCTAATGCTTATGATGGTAACACAGCTATTACAAGTATTGTTATTCCTGGCAGCGTCAACTCGATTGGAGCATCGGCATTTGCAGGTTGTACGAATCTGAAGTCGATAACAGTTAATAGAGTAACTCCTATTGACTTGTCTGCTGTTGCAGGCGTTCGCGGGGCTATGACAAGAGCTGGTAGTAGTTCTTCGGTATTCGAAGGTGTTAATAAAGAAACTTGCATACTCTACGTGCCAGCAGAAAGTATTGATGCCTATAAGCAGGCTGTAGGATGGAAAGACTTCAAGAATATCCTTGCAATTGGTACTACTGCTATCAATGGAGTAGTGGTATCGGAGGGTAAACCATTCGACATTTATAATATGCAGGGACGTAAGGTTAAGGCTAATACTACAACGTTTAACGGATTACCATCGGGTGTTTACATTGTGAACGGCAAGAAGGTAATGGTTAAGTAATAAAAGGAAGATGGGAATCAAAAACGATTCCCATCTTCTATTTTGTTTTATTCGTATTTGACATCTATAGGATATTCCGTATTCTCATATACAAATACGAAATGACAAGTTACTGGCAAATGGAAACCACTAGAAGTTTCTATTGTAGTTGACTTGGTAACAGAACTACCAGCGGTAATATCCTCGTTTACATAAACCTCATTACCGATTTCGCCTGATGCGTTACCTTTCAGCTGCATGCTCTTTAAGGTAACTTTTACAGGGCTATTGTTCTTGATGGCCCATTTTATCTGACTGCCAGACTTTACAAGATCGCCTTCTTTGTTAACAGAACCGCCGCTCTTAATGGTAATCATGTCTGTTATTTCGCAGACGTTTGCCTTGCAGGTTGCTGTATGCTTACCATCAGCAGTTTTGGCTATAATTGTAGCTGTACCTTTTTTGATGCCCTTAACAAATCCATTAGCAGCTACCGTTGCTATTGTCGTGTTACTACTGCTCCATTCAACGTTTTGTTTGGTGGTATTCTTAACCGAGAGTGACTTCTCCTTACCAACAAGGATGTCGATGCTCTTAGTTTCGAAATAGAAAGTGTTGCGCTGCTTAATAGTGATAGTGGCACTGTAGTTCAAGGCTTCGTTCGAAACAGTGATGGTACCATCTCTGTCTTCGGCATCGCCAAGAGCTGCAACGGTTACCTGGTGCTCATGAGTTGTAAGGGCACGAGTGTTTGCTGCTATGGTAATCCAATCGTTATTCGAGGTCAGCTTGTAATCGGCATTGGCATTAACCTTAATGGTAATGGTACCACCAAGCTCATCTACAGTAAACTCCTTGGTAGGAATCTCAATGCCGCTCTTGGCGCCTTGGGTGATAGTTATGATTGCGGATGCTTCACTATTCTTGTCGAACAACTTGATCTGGGCTGTGCGAGCATCATTGTTCTTGTTTTCGTCGATTGATAACAATAATACTCTGCTTGTTATGCCTCGTGTGTTGTTCTTGCGTTGTCTGAGCCAGGTAGCACCTTGGAAGTCAACATTATAATCGAAATTACTCTTAACGTCGATGTCAAGATCCTGCTTCTCGCTGTTAACGCTAAATGTATTGGTGTCTAAAATGAGTTTGGCGCCAATGGAAGCTTGGTTAATAACAATATATTCTGACTGATTACTGTTTTTATCGTAAATTTTGATTTTAGCCGAACGAGTACCGTAATCATCGTTTTGAGTGACCTTGAACTTCAGCGTATGTGATGACATACCACGCGTCTGATTGGTATTCTCCTGCAGCCATTCTACGTTTGGCATTTCAATGCTGAAATCGTAGTTACTGCTCACATCAACGGTGAACTCCTGTTCAGCTGAAGTAAGATTATATTCGTTTTGCGTCAGTACCAGATGGCCCTCGCCTGCTTGATAAATGGTTACTACTTCTTGTTCGCCACCAGCGGTAAAGTATATCTTACCTTCGCGTTTCTCGTACTCCTCGCTGGGATCGATGGTGAAGGAAACGACGGATTGGTCTAACAGTCCACGAGTTGAACTGGTTGTTTGGTGTATCCAGCCTTTATAGTTCTCGGGGATGGTATACGCAAAATCCATCGAGTAGGGAAAGAGGTA
>JAEEGK010015505.1_pt1 | contig 16885 bp, 8 predicted proteins | sample 8958771 | NCBI WGS metagenome assembly JAEEGK01 (sample SAMN16246547, study PRJNA631951) | gut metagenome | biome: gut microbiome; feature: rumen; material: SC-attached | host: Bos | place: Iran: Karaj | collected 2018-10 | reverse complement strand
CCCAATCCCCAATCCCCAATCCCCAATCCCCAATCCCCAATCCCCAAACCCCAAGAATATAAAAAATAATTAATATTTTAATAAAAAATTATTATTTTATTTTAAAATTTATATAAATAATATTTAATATTTATTTTATTATTATTGAAAAATTATCCTTTAATTATTTTTAATAATTCATCATCATTTATAAAATTATTAGTTTTCATATTTTCAATAGATTCCCAATTAAATTTATTTTCCCTCTTAGGATTATTAGAATAATTAATTTCATTATCATTTTTCACCTTAACAATATCAAATCTAGAATTAGCAGCTTCAGGACTTCTATTTTTTATAAATTTTCTATTTCTATTTTCTTCTTTAATCATTTCATCTCTATCTTTTGGATTCAGTAAAATTGGTCTTTTTAAAGATTGAATTACACTTTGTTTTAAATTATAATTTTGTTTATTTGAATTATAATTTTTATTGTTATTATTATTATTAGAAAAATAATTTTTATTATTTTTTTCTAAGTTTATTTTTTGTAATTCTCTATCTAATCCAGTTATTCTTATTTGTTGTTTTGCTTTTTTTAATTTATTTTCTTTTCTTTGATTTATCATTTCTTTAATTTCTAATTGTTCTAATTCTTGTTTTATATTTATTTTTTTTGGTTTTCCTACATTTATTTTTGGTAATATTATTTTTTCTTTTTTATTACTACCAAATGGTGGATAAAACCCTTTCATTTTTTTTTTATATTCTTCTTCATTATCTATTTCTAAATATAAATATAATTCTTCTAATAATTCTTCAGTTTTTTTATTTTTTAATGATTTTATATCATTTTGATATTGAAATATTTCTCCTTCTAAATTATCTTTTTTTAACATTGATATTCCTTTTATTTTTTCATTAATTGATTTTTTATTTGAATTATTATCTTTTTTTTCTGATTTATTATTAATTTTAATAGTGTTATTATCATTTTTTTCTGATTTATTATTACTTTTAATAGTATTATTATCATTTTTTTCTGATTTATTTTCATTATTATCATTTTCGTTATTTTCATTTTCATTGTTTTCGTTTTCGTTATTTTCATTTTCATTTTTTTCATTCTCATTTTTTTCATTTCCATCATTATTATCATTATCATTTTTTTCATTTTCTTCTTTATTATTATTATCATTTTTTTCATCTTTATTGTTATTTTGATTATTTTTAATATTATTATCATCATTCTTTTTATTTTCATTATTATTATCTGAATTTAAATCCTTTTTTAATTTTATCATCCTTTTCTGTATTAATTTAATTTTTTCATCATTGATGGCAATACTTATTTTTTGCAATGCAATTTTAAATTCATCAATATTCATTTCTTTAGTAATAGAAGCAGTTTTTTTAAATATTTCAACTAATTTTTCATTAGAAACTAAAATTTTAAAATCAGAACAAAATTTAGAAAACTCACTTAAATCCATATGTTCTAATTTATCTTTAAGATTATCAAAAGTAGATTTATAACCAATTAAAGCATGTTGTCTTGAATAAAAATAAAATATTTCTCTAATTGCTAATTCTCTTCTTTCTTCTTTACTCATTAATTTCTTCTGTTTTTTTAATTTAGAATTATTACTATTTGAATATTTAGAAGAATTAATATTACTTTTTTCAATTTTAGGAAGAGAAATATGAGATTGATTTTGAGAACTATTATCATTTAAATTTAAATTTTGATTTTGTTGTTCATAAATTTCATTATTTATATTATTTATATTATTTATTGAATGATGAGATTGTCTTTCACTTTGATTTTCATTAATAGAATTTGTTTTATTTTTTCTTGATGAAATAGTTGATTTTTCTTCTATTGTTTTTGACATTAAATTATTTTTTGAATGTGCATTTTTTATTATATTTTCATATTCATTATATGTATTTGTATCATCTTGAATTGCTTTTATTTTTTTATTTAACCATTCTTTAGTTGAATTTAACTTTTCAATTGTATTTATTATATATTTTACATTTTGATTTGAATTTTTCATTTTTGTATAAATATCTTGATAGCAAGATATATTTTTTTCAATTTTTGCTAAATTTAATAATAATTCTTTTAATTGATTTGATTTAATTTTAGTTATTTCATTATAAGTTTCTTCACCTAATCTTGCCATAATTTCATTATCAAATAAAGTTCTTAAATTATCTCTTAATTCATCACTATGATCTAATAATAATAATCTTTTTTCTTTAGAAATAAAATCTGCTATCATTAATGGAAGTGTTTCAATATAAAGATAAGTTTTTGTATAAGATACTTGTTTAATACTTTTATTTATTTGACTTTTTAATGATAATTTTCTTAATTTATTTGATATTTTTGGATTATCTTTTTTTATTATATCTTCTATTTCTAATTTAGATTTCATTTCATCATTTTCTTCTTCATCTTCTTCTTCATTATTTGAATCATTTTTTGATATTGCTTGAGATAATTTTGATTTATCAATATTATTTTCATTTTCTAAATTAACTTCTTTTTCCTTTTTTTTTTCTTTTTTTTCTTCTTCTTTTTTTTCTTCTTCTTCTTTTTCTTCTTCTAAATTATTATTTTTCAAACTAATATTAAATTTATTATCATTTATTAAAATTTCTGATTTATTATCTTTATCTTTAATATTAATTTCATTTGATTCATTATCATCTTTCAAAGTCTCAACAACTTTTCTAGTTAAATCATCATCACCAATTGGAATATAATCTTCATAATCATCTAATTTAAAATTTTTCTTATTTCTCTTTTCTCTAAAAATAAAATTATACTTTCTTCTTTGAGTAATAACAAAATTTAAAAATTCATTTAAAACTTTTTTTTCGGTCTCACATTTTTTAAAATAATTCATTTCTTTATTAATTGCTTCTTGAAAAGTATTACATCTTGCAATTTCAAATTGTGCTAAATTACATATTTCTTCAATAATTGGTTTAACATTATTAGTTTCAATAAGATAATCTTCTTCACTTTCAATTGGTTCACAATATTTAGAATATATTTTTTTAATTTTTGATGAATATTCATCAAATTTTTTTTTTAAAATATAAAGTGATCTATGTAAAATAATTAAATTAATATCATCTGTTAATGATATATTTTCTTTAATTTTATCTTTATTATTAACCATATCATAACCATTTTGAATTTGTCCAATTGGAACTGAATTTTGTTCTTGAAAAAACATATTTTGTAATTTTAATTCTTTTTTTTCTAAAAAATCAATTATACAACCTTTAAAAATTGGATATGTAATTCCATTTATATTATAATGTTTTGCTGTTATTATATCATAACAAGGTTCTAAATCATATCCTAATAATATTGATAAATCTATTAAAACTTTTTTAATATTTTTCATTTCTAATTCATATGGTGAATATTTTTTACTAAAATCAAAATTTAATAAATGAGAATTAAATAATCCTTCTATTTTAGAATCATCTGATAATAATTTAGATTTTATTTCTTGTATTCTTTCAATTTCTTCTTCTTTTGTTAAAATATCAATATTTTCAACATTTTTCATTTATTGATTAAGGTTTTAAAATTTTATTATAATTAAAAATAAAACGTATTATAATTTAGTTTTAATTAATAGCCATAATTATTATTACCATATTTATAATAATCATATGGATTAGGCATTGAAGGAACTTGTCTTGTTACATGTTGAATAGTTAATCCAGAAGATAAATTTTCTTTTTTTGGTTTTGGTTGTTTTTTTTCTTTATTACCATATTTTCTCATAAATAAATTATTAACATATACTTTTTCATTATTTGTAATTTCTTTCTCATCAATTTCATTTAAATTTTTACAAGCAATTATAATAAAATTTCTATAAGTTGTTTTATTTTCTTGAATAAAAGGATTTTTTAAAACATTTATACTTTCTAAATAAGGACAAGATTTACAAACAGTTAAAATATCCATCATTTCATAAATAACATTTTCTTTTAAATTTAATATTCTCAAATAAGGAAATTGAATTAAACCTTTTGGATCTAAAATATTACAATTTTCTAAATTAATATTTTGAATAATATTATTTGGAGGAACACATTGAGGTCTAATTACAAAATTAATAAATTTTGGTATGTATTGATTACTTAAATCAATTTCTTGTAATCTTTGATTATATCCTACTCCTTCAAATATTTGAATTAAATTATTTGATAAGTTTAAATTTTGTAAATTTGGTAAATTTTCTAAATTTTCTATTTTTCTAATATAATTATTTGCTATACTTAATATTTCTAAATTTGGTAAATTTAAATTTTCTATTTTTTGAATTCTATTATCATCTAAATGTAATTGTTTTAAATTTGTAAAATCATCTTCAATTAAAATTTTACCAATTCTTTTTGCAGTTAAATTTGAAGAATATAAAGAATTATGTTTTAAGTTTTGAGATTGAAATTTTGTAGGTAAACAAAAATTAGGAACATTTGTACTTGATTTAAAATCTTTTATTATTAAATCTCCTTTTAAATTAATTGAATTTTCAAAAACAATTGGTTTATTAATTAAATATAAAATTTGTGCATTTAAATCACCTTTTGGAATTTCATCTCTAATTGCTCTTAAATTTGCTTGAATTAAACTATAACGTTTTTTATCTATTTGATTTTGTTTTTGTGGATAATTTCTAAAATTAATTAATTCTTCTAAAGTTCTAACATTTCTTAATTTGAAAAATGAATAAGTTTCTCTATATAATTTTAAATTACATAAAAATAATTCTAATGAAACTCCAGGTGGAATTTGAGGTACAAAATTTTCTTCCATAATTGGTTCCATTATATTTAATTTTAATTTTGAAAATATTTTAAAATTAAAATATAAAAAAAAACATTATTTATATATTTAGATAAGTTTTATATTTTTTTTAAAAAGATAAAAATAAAAAATTTAATAAAATTTATTTAAACAAACAAAAAAAAATTTATTATTAATTAACTTTTATACAATAAATAAATTAATTATACTATCACAATAGAACATAAAAAAAAAAAAATACAAAAAGATAATCAAAAAATAAAAAAAAAGTATAAAAAATTATTTTTTAAAACTATCATTTTCCATATCAATATCATCTCTAACTAAATCCATCATTTTATCAAATTCATAAAATGAAATTTCCCCATCATGATTTAAATCAATTTCATTAACAATTTGCATCCAAACATTATCATCAATATTATCAGCTCCTTGTCCCATAACCATTTTTAATTCATCAGGAGAAATTTTTCCAGAATCATCTTTATCAAAAGTTCTAAAAACAGCTCTTACATTTTCAACAGTTAAAATTTTTTTTTTATCTAAACTAGCTCTTAAAAATTCTTCATATTCAACAAAACCATTTCCATCAACATCAATAATTTCCATAATTCTATCAACTTCTTTATTAGCTTCTTCTTCACTTAAAACTAAACTTAATCCTTTAACTAATTCATTTTTATCTAATCTTCCATCACCATTTTTATCAAATTCAATAAAACATTTTCTTATTTCTTTTATATCTTCTCTTTTTATTAAATTATGTACAATAAAAGCTAAAGTTGCTTGTTGTAATTTTTGAGTAGCTGAATATTTATGTATATTTAATACTATTTTCTTCATTTCTTCTTTACTTACTTGATTTATTTCTTCTATATTTTTAAACCAATCATGTTTTAATGCATCTTTAGCTGATAATCTTTTATCATAATTTTTAACTAGTAATTTCCTTATTAAATCCTTTGCATTTTCACTTATATTTAACCATTGTTTCTCTTCAAATACTAAATTACCTTTTTTAACTGCATCATATATTTCATCATCTGTTTCACCATAAAATGGTGGTACTCCACATAATAAAATATATAATATTACACCACAAGACCATAAATCACATTTTTCATTATATTTACCAATTAAAACTTCTGGTGCAATATAAAATGGAGTTCCTATTTGTTCTTTCATTGTTTTTCCTTTATTTAATTTATCACTTGTACCAAAATCAATTACTTTAATAGTAAAATATTCCATTTTTGCTTCTTCTTCACTTTCAATAAGTAAATTTTCTGGTTTTAAATCTCTGTGAATTATACCATTTTCATGACAGAAACTTACAGCAGATAATAATTGTTTCATTATATATTTTGATACTTTTTCAGAAAGATAACCAGAAGATGATATTTTTTCATATAATTCACCACCAGTGCATAATTCACTTACAATTGATAATACTTTTTCACTATTATAATATTCATATACTTTCATTATATTTGGATGATCTAATGATTTTAATATATTTATTTCGTTTATTATTGCTTTTTCTTCTTCTTCTCCCATTTCTGCTTTATCTTTTTGAATTTGTTTTATTGCTCTTAATACATGTGATATTTTATTTTTTCCTAAAAATACTTTTCCAAATGTACCTTCTCCTAATACTTTTACTTGATCATAATTTTCAAAGGGATTTCCTTTATTTTCTTGAACTAACATACCCTCTGTTATTTTTAAATCTTTTATTGTGCTTACGTTTTGGGCAACTTGACCTAAAATGAAGGTATTTGTATTTATTTTTGTTGGGGAACATCCCATATTTTTAATTTTTTATGTAAATTATTTTACTATAATTTCAACTATTATTTATTTGAATTCTTATACAAAAAAAATGAATAACATTTTAAAAAATGTTATAACTTTCAAACTTTAAATTTTTTAAAATTAAAATTGGTAGATTATTATATACTAATTATATTTAATACTAAGAATTAAAAAAATAACAAAAAAAAAAAAAACAATAAAAATTAATTATATAAATGAAATATATACTCCTTATATCAATAATTTCTTTAATATTTTCATATCCAATATTCCCAACAATATTAACAGTATCAATTCCATATAGAAATAAAAAATCAGAAGGAAGAGTAGAAAATACTTTTGTAAGATTTCTTCAAGCGAGTGGAGCAGATTTAATAGTAGTTCATACTTGGACTGATTTAAAAAATATAGATCATCTTTTAGAAAATAAAGTAACTGGAGTTATTTTTCAAGGAATTGATACAATTGATAAAACAATAGATCCATATATTAATATTTTAAAATATATCCAATCTAAAATTATTTCAATTTATAATTCTTCAAAAGGAAAGAAAAAAATACCAATTTTAGCTTTGGGAAATGATATGACAATTTTAGGTATTTTATCATCAAATAAAAATGATTTTTCTATATCAAAAGTTTTAATTGGACCAAATAAAATTAAATTTAATAATGATGGAATGAAAAGTTGGATTTTTACAGATTTACAAAAAAGTGATTTTACTTCTCTTGAAAATGAAAATATATGTTCAAATTATATTACAAATTTAATCCCTAAAAATTTATTTGATAATAAATTAACAAATTACTTTAAAATTATTTCAACTTCATTATATGAAAATGAAGAATATGTTTCTATAATGGAAAGTAATTTATATCCTATTATTGGAATGTCTTTTCATCCTGAACATATTGTTTTTGAAGAAAATAAAATGTTTAATGTTCCTGATTCTTTAGAAGCAATTAAGACAGCAAGATTTATTGGTAATTCTTTTGTTAATTATGGTAGAATTAATAGTTTTAATGAAATGACAATTGAAGAAAAAAAAGATAATAAAGGAAAATTTGATTTTATTGATCCTTATGGTAATTTCCCTGAATTTGTTGAAGGAAGATATCAATATTTATTTAAAAAAAGATAAATTTAAATTAAAAAAAAAAATAAAAAAGTATTTGAAATATTTTATAAGTTTGATTTAAAATAAATTAAAAAAAAAAGGAAAAATAATTAAAAAAAATCTTAAAATTAAAAAAAAAAATTGTATTATTGATTCATATTATCATTTAAATCAGAATAATTATTTTCAGTCGTATTTTGAAAGAATAATCTTGGAATATCTTCACAAGCATAAATAGATTTACTTTGATATTTTGAAGGTTCTTTTCTAGAATAAAAAACATGTTCTAAAATTTCAACAACTTCATTTAATAATTGGTCCATAATAACTTTAGATAAAACTAATTTAATTTGTGTCTCTTCAGTATCAAAACAATTCCATTCTTCATTATCTTCTTTTAATTCTTTACTCATACTTTTATAAAATTTTTTATCTCTATCATTAGTTAATTGATCAGAATCCATATAATCATAATTTTCAGCAATTAATGCCATTTTATAATTTAACATTTTATTCAAATTCTTTAATATTTTGTGTTTAAAAGCTTTTTTTGATTTATTATCTTTATTATATTTAAATTCAATATTTCTATTTCTAACACTCCATTTTATTGGTTCACCAACTTTTCCATATTTTCTTTCTTTTTCAATTAATTCATTTGTTGCATCTATTACACATTCATTTAATATATTATCATAATATTCATCTGATGTTATATTATCTTCATTTCTTATTTCTTTATCAATTTTTTCGAAATCTTTTAATATTTTTTTATTTATAAATTCTTTATTTTGTATTTCTTCATTATAAAAAATTGAATTTGTAGTTGATAATATTCTATCATCTTTTAACATTATACCATTCATTAATTGAGTTTCATCAACTTTTAATGGTATTTTTATATTATCTATTATATTATTGTATTCTTTATCTATTTCTTTTCCTATTACTTTTAATAATTTTGGTGCTATTTTTTCATTATATAAATTTAATGTTATATCTTTTTTTACTTCTGATATTGTTCTCATAAAAATTGAATTATTTAAATTTGACATATCACTTTGTGTATATAAAGAATTATTTGTTGATTCATTTCCCATTTGATTTTGATTATTATTTAATGAATTATTACTTGATATTAAAGGTGATGGATTTTCAAATTTTTGAGATTTTTTTGGTAATATTTGAATTTTTTCATCTTTTATTTCAGAAAATAATAAATTTTGAATTATTTGTTCTGTAATATCATCTGCTAATTTTTCTTTTTGTATATTTGTTAATTTTGATATTTCAAATTGTTCTTCTTTAGATTTTTCATTTTTATTTTCTTCTTTAATTTCATTTTCTTTTTTATTTTCATTTTCATCTTTAATTTCTATTTTTTCTTCATTATTTACAATTTGAGGTCTTAATTCATATCTATTATTTCTAGTTGAATTATTATGACTATTCATTTTAATTGAATTTGATAATTCAATTGTATTATTTCCTGAATTATTAATAGAAAAAACATTTTTGTTTTCATTTTTATTTGTAATGATAATTTCATTTTCACTATTTTCAGATTCAATAGATTTTTTATTATTAGATTGAGAAGGTTGATTTTTATTTGTTTCATTTATAATTAATTTATCTTTATCATTTTCATTTTTAATATTATCATTATTATAATCATTTATTAAATTATTATTATCATTATTATTATTATTATTATCATTTATTAAATTATTATTATCATTATTATTATTATTTTCATTTTTATTAACAATAATTTCTTCTGGAATATCATCTTCAATATTATTTTTTGATTTTGAATTATCAATACTTTTATCTTCATTTTTAAAAGCATTTAATATATTTTCTTCTTTTTCATCTATATCATCAATACTATTTGTGTTAAAATCTTCAGAATATGAATTTTCTTTTTGTTCTTTTTTATTTGAATCATTATAAGATTCTTTTATTTTATTATTTTTTTTTTCATCTATAAAATCTTTTTTTAAAGGCATTTCATCAGGATTAATTTTATCACTTAAATTTTTATTTTTTTCTTTTTCATTTGATTTATCAGGAACAGTATATTCCCAATCAATAGGATTAACTTCTTTATCAGCAGAAATATCTTGTTCAGATAAAATATTTTTTCCAGATGAATTATTTCTTTTATTTAAATTATTATTATTATTTCTATTATTTTCCTCATTTTTATTTTCATTAAATTTTTTTATATAATTAATTTTATCTTTTTTTGGAATTGGAGATAAATCTTTTATTTCATAAGATTCATTTTTATCATTAACTTCATTATGTTTTTGTTTTAATGAAGAAATTGAACCAATTTTAATCCCAGGTTTCATTTTTATAATTTCATTTAAACTTTTTGAACTTTTATTCGATTTTCCTGTTTGATTTGATAAATTTGAAAGATCCATTTGTTCACTTTGAGAAATATTACTTTTTCCATCTTGTTGTGCTTCTATTAATTGATATATTCTATGTAATCTATCACTATCTTCACTATTTGGATATAACATTATTGAATCATTTTTATCATCAAATGATTCATATAAGTAAGTATTATTTTTTTGAGATAGAAAACTATTTGAATATTCTGAATGGGGATTTGATAAATTTCTTTTTTTTTCTTTTTTTTTTGAGAAATCATCTTTATTTTTATTATTTGATATATCGTTTTTATATGCGTAATTAAATATTTTTTCTAAACAATATATTCTTATTGGATTTTGAATTATATTAATAAGATTTTTTAATTTTTTTTCTATATCTATATTATTTATTTTTTGTTTTGCTTGTTTTTCTTCTATTAGTTTTCTTTGTTGTTCGCTTTTATTAAGTTTCTTATTTATATTATTTTCTGGAATTATATTATTATTTTTTGTATTATCATAATTAAATAATTTTCTAAAAAAAAAACTTTTTAATATTTGTTCAATAATCTTATTAAAAAATGTTAATTTTTGTTTAGAATAATCATAATAAACAATATTTTCAAAAGCTTCTTTAATATAAGGTAAAACAATTTTCCTTAAATTATAATAATAAATAAGATAATGTTCATAATATCTAATAGCATTAAAATATTTATATTTAAATAATACAATTAATTGTTCAAAACCAAATTTATATCTATTTCTTATATCAAAATATTCAAAAATATCATTTAAACAATTTCTCCTAATAATTGATTTTAAAAATTCATTTAATCCATTAAAAATTTCAAAATAAGCTTCAAGTGCTTCATCATCAAATTGATAATCACTAGTTTTAATAGAATTATCTTTATCATCAATATTATTATTATCTTTATTTTCTCTTGATAAAGCATTAAAAGTATTTATATTTGATGGTTGAATTGTACTTGGAACTTGAATTGATGGTACCTCATTATTAATCATATAATCTTTATTTTCTTCTTCTTCATATTGTGATTCAGTTGTTTTTGAACGTTTACTTTTATTTAAACTTTCTCTTAATTCTTCTTTATTTTTTGAAAATTCTATTTTATTTTCATTTTGTTTTAAATATTGATTTAATTTATTTTCTTTTATTATATCTTCACTTTTTTTAACTGTATTTTTTGCTATTTTTATTTGTTCTTTAAATGAATCACTAGTTCCTACTGAAGAGATTAAATCTTTTTTAATTTTATTTATTTTTTCTTTTGTTTCTTTTGTCATTTCTGTTAATTTTTCTTTTCTTAATTTTTTTATTTCTTCATTTGATATTTCTTCATTATCATCTTTATTAATTATATTAATATCATTATCATAATCATTATTATCATACCTTAAACCACTATTTATTATTTTTTTACTATCTAAAATATTTAATAAAAATTCATCTTTATCTATTATAGTTGAATCTGATAAATTACTTGCATTTGATAATCTTCTTTTATTTTTTTGACCAACATAATATTCATTTTTAATTTTATTTAAATTATTCCCTTTTTTATTCTTTCTTTTTCTAAAAAATGTTTTTTGATTTATTTCTAATAATTTAGTAAGTTCATAATATTTTTTAATATTTTTTTTTTTTTCTATTTGTTCAATTTTTATTGCATCTTCTTTTTCTTGTAATTGTTTTCTTTTCATAAAATCTTGAATTTCTTTTTTAGATCTTCCAGATCTTTTTCCTTTTAAAGCCATTAAAAAATTATCATCATTATCAAATACCATATTAGTTTTAGAATCAACTTTTTTAATAGTAACTTTATCTTCAGAATTATTTATAGTCTTTTTTCTAAAAGAATTTATTTTTTCAGATTGACTTCTATTAATATTCATATTATCAGTTGTTAATATATTTGAATGATCATTTGAATAATTTTTATATTGTTTTATTATATTATTATATTCTAAAGTATCAATTCTTGGTTTTCTTATTTGTTTTTTTATATCATCATAATTATTTGAATATTTAGAATAAGTTTTATTTGAATTAGTATGTGAATTATCATTTTTATTATTAGTTATATTAATTTTTGATATATTTTTAATATTATTTTCATCAAATTCTTTTTCATAATCTTTTTCATCATCACTTTCTCTTTTTTCATTTTCTTCTTCTTCTATTTCTTCTTCATGTTTTTTTATTATATCTTCAATATTATAATTATTATTTTCAAGTATTTTCATTTTTCTTTCAGTATCTTTACGTATTTTATTTTGAGATTCATCTTGAAATTGTTTTTGAAAATATTGAATACATTCAACTTCATTATTATATACTAATTCTGTTATTAATTTATTTTTTTTTTCTTCTTCTTCTTCTTCAATATTTTTTTCATCAACTTTACTTTCTTCTGTTTTTGCTTTCTTTTGTTTTGGAATTGGAACAGTATAATTTTTTCTTTTTTCTAATGCACTTTTATTAGTTTCATTCTTTGAAGATGAATTTGAATGATTTGATTGATTAAATTTAAAACTATTATTTTTTAACAAATCATCATTTTCCTTGTCTAAATAATTATTTACTCTAATATTTTTATTTGTTTTAATATTATCTTTACTATCATTTTTAGATTTTTTTTTTAAATTTTTTTTTATTTCCTCATCTAATTTTTTAATTTTATCTTTTTTATCAATTTCAATTTTATGTTTATCATTTTTATTAGAAAAAGATTTATTTGGTTTTAAACTTCTATGATGATTAGGAATTAAAGATGAATTTGGCGTTTTTTCATAAAATGATTCACCATTTAAAGTAACTGGAATAGAATTTTTAGTTTTTGTTAAAGTTTTATTATCTTGATATTTATTTTTATAATTTATTCCTCCATCTGAAATAAAATTATTTTCTTTTATAATAAGTTTTGGCTCATTTCTAAATTGTTTTTTCTTTTCTTCTTTTTTATATATTATTCCTGCACCTTTTACTTTTTCATAATTTACTGGAAGAGTATTGTCTACTTTTTTAATACCATCTAAAGAAGAGTCAGTACTAAATTTATTTTATTTTTTATTATTTTACCTCATATTTGAATTCATTTGTTTGATATTTTCATCCATTATTTATAATATTTAATCTTATTTTTTTTATTTAAATAAATTATTTTATAATTAATTATTAAAAAAAATAATTTTTTTACATATTTTATTATAATTTTTATTTGTTTTATTAATTAAAATCATGGGAAATAAAAATTGTAAATTAGATTGTTTGAATAAAAAATTTGATGAACAAACAGAATTTATTACTAATTATACAAATGAGTTTTCAAATCAAATAGAAAATGATCATTTAAACGATTTAAATGATGAAAAATATTTTAAAAGTAATAAAAAGAATAATGCATTAAATAAAGGCAATAATAATAATAATCAAGAAAACCAAGAAAAAAATAATATTGAACCTATTGAAGAAATAAATAATAAAATTGAACCAAATATATATATAAATGAAGAAGGAAAAATAATAAATAAAAAATACCGTTTCAATAATACAATTGAAGAAAGTCCAAATGAATATTATATAACTAATGCAAGTAAATTAAAAGATAAAATAATAGATGATGACAAAAAAATAGAAGATAATGAAGAAATAAAAGAAATAAAAGAAGAAAAATCAGAATCAGAATTTATAAAAGCAACAATAGTATCTTCTCCAATGAGAAAAATAGAAGAAAATGAAATAGAAGAACAAATTGATAAAAATTTAATTCCAGAAGATGATTTTTCAAAATATATATTTGAACAAATAAATTTATTAAGAGAAAATCCAAAACATTTTATTAAAGAAATAAAAGAAAATAAATCAAAAATAAAAAAAAATAAAATTAATAAATTTATATTTAATTCAACATTAAAAGTTGCTTTAGAAAAAGGAGAAGTAGCTTTTGATAAAGCAATTGAAGAACTAGAAAAAACTGAACCAATGAATAAATTAATTTATTTTCCTGAATTAACTATTCCTCTTCCAGAAAATGAAAATGATTTAATTAAAAAACAATATTTAAAAGAAAAAATAAGTCAATTAAAATATTTTGTTAAAATTAATTGGAAAGAAAATATTAAAGATCCTTTTATTTGTTTTCTTTTAATGGTAGTTGATGATACTAAAAAAGAAGAATCAATGAAAAGAAAATGTATTTTAGATCCTGAAATAAAATATATTGGAATTTGTTCAAAAAGTATTGGAAAGAATTTTTGTTGTTATTTGACTTTTTCAAATAAATTAAAAAAGAATCAAGAAGAAATATTAAACAATTAAATATATTTGAAATTTATTTTACTATATTTTCTTTTTTTGAAAAATTAAATAAAATTTAAAAAAAAATAAACTTTATATTTACTCATTTAAATTATTTGTATTTGTCATATGATTTCTTAATTGATCACATTCTTCAGAATTAAGTAATTTATTATCTGGTTGAACACCTAATTCAGTTACTTTATCTTCTAAATTTAATTTTTTAATTAAAAATTCTAAATTAATACAATTATCAGTTAATTGACCTAATATTTGTTCTTGACTTTGAATTTTTTTTTGTTGTCTTTTAATAACTTTTTCTGCTTCTTGATTATATTTTAATTGTTTATTTGATAAATCATTTAAAGTTTGATTTTTTCTTGTTAAATGATTTACAGAATAAATCATATATTGTGTTAATATTTGATATGATTTTATTAATTTTAATTCTTCTCTTGTAAAATCAAAATAATCATTTTCATCAAAATTTTCATGTGAAATATCCTTTAATAAATCATTTAATTCTGATGTATTATTTGTTCTTATTAAATGAACAATATCCATTTTTCTAACATTTTTTGGTTTAACTTTATTAGTTTGAGAAAGGAAAAAATCAAAATTTTCATATTGATTTCCTTGATTTTGATTTTCATTTTGATTCTCTGAATTCATTTTTTATAAAAAAATATTAATTATGAAAAAATAATATTTTTAAATATTATATTTTAATGAAAAAATTTAATGAATATAATTTACAAATTCCATTTTTTAATGAATTATGTGATAAACTAAATATAAAATATCCTTCAGAAATACAAAAAAAAAGTATTGAAAATATTTTAGAAGAACAAAATAAAAATTTAAATAAAAGTATAAATATAATAAAATCAGAAGCAGGTTCTGGTAAAACATTAGTATATTTTTTATATTTATTATCTTATTTAGATATAAATAATAATAATTCAATACAAATAATTTATCTTACTCCAACAAGAGAATTGGCATTACAAACTGAAGAATATTTAAAAATTTTTGATAATGAAAAAATATCTTATAAAGTTTATATTGGAGGAAAAGCGAATTTACCTGGTAAAATAATAAAAGAAAAATTTAATTTTAAAGAAATTCCAAAAATAATTGTAGGGACTTTAGGTAAATTAAATAAAATATTAATAAAAAAAGGAAAATTAATAGGAAATAATATTTTCAATTCATTTAGATTAATTATTATAGATGAAGCAGATAAAATGTTAGAGCAAAATAAAAATAATCAATTTGAATTTTTTATAAAATTATTAATAGAAAAATTAAATATAAATAATAATCCAACAAAAATAATTTTAGGAACAGCAACATTTAGTAATAAAGAAAAGAATTTTTATGATAAAATACTTCAAAATTATATAAAAGAAAAAACTTATAATTGGATAATAAATAATTCAGAAAATACAAAAATAAAAGAAATAGACAATTTTTCAACATCAAAAAATATTATAGAACTAATAAAGATAATCCCAGAAAAAAAACACATATCATATTTCGAACAAAAATATTCAATAATATATAATTTATTAAATTCCCTTCAATCATATTATAATCAATGTTTAATATTTTATAATGAAAAAGGAAAAGGAGAAGAACTTTCTTTAGATTTAAGAAATTATGGTTTATCAATTTGTTTTATACATGGTGATTTAAATCAAGATCAAAGACAATTAATTTATGAAAAAGTAAAAAATTTAGAAGTTAAAATTATAATATCAACTGATTTATTTAGTAGAGGAATTGATTTAACTGCAGTTAATTTTGTTATTAATATTGATTTTCCTAAAAATAATATTGATTATTATCATAGAATTGGAAGAACTGGAAGATTTTTTACTAATGGAATTGCTTTAACTTTTGTTCAATTTAATGAAAAAGATAAAATTAAAGAATTAAATGGAAATTTTAAAGAAATTATTTCTGAAAATGAAAATGATATTGTTAAAGAAATAGAAAATTATTTTAATTTATTAGGAAAAAATGAAAGATTAGAAGAAAGTCAAATTAATAAAATTAATTTGTTGGAAAATAAAAATGTGAAAAATGACGATTTTCTTACTCAGAAAAGAAGGAGAAAACAATTTGAAAATGAATCTAATTTTGGTGAATGGAAAGAAGTTAAGATAGAAAAAAAAAATGATATATTAAATGAGAAAGATAATTGTAAAAAAGATAATAATCATTTTTGTTTATATTGTGATTTTTTTAAAATATTTGATTTTTAGAATTTTTTTTTTATTAATTTTTGAAAAATAATTATTATAATTTATATTTTTATAATGGGGATTGGGGATTGGGGATTGGGCCCAATCCCCAATCCCCAATCCCCAATCCCCAATCCCCAATCCCCAATCCCCAATCCCCATTA
>JAEEGK010015504.1_pt1 | contig 16886 bp, 9 predicted proteins | sample 8958771 | NCBI WGS metagenome assembly JAEEGK01 (sample SAMN16246547, study PRJNA631951) | gut metagenome | biome: gut microbiome; feature: rumen; material: SC-attached | host: Bos | place: Iran: Karaj | collected 2018-10 | reverse complement strand
TGAAACGCAGTTCGACAAATCCGAGCGAGCGCATAAACAGTACTCGTTCGATAATGATTGCCTTCGAGGATTATTTTGCAAAGGGAAATGCCACCCATACCGACAGCATCTACTATGCTTATTCGCTATACAATGTAGGAAAGTACATTAGCGATGCTGCCAAGGGTTTCAAGGGTACGCAAATGCTGTTGGAAGCAAAGGAAATGTTTGAAGCATTGTCGTTGACTAATACCCGAAACTATGCCAACACACTTTACGAACTTGCCTTGGCGAAAGATCGATCTATTGAATATTACACAGCTGCGTATAATGTATATAAAACACTGCCAACCAATATATTCATCAATAATCGTTGCATGAAAATCTTGGGAGATTTGTTAGCGTATGGAGAAAATAATGACGATTACAAGTTCTTTATCAAAACTATCGAAGAAGTTGAATCGTATCTTGAACAGCATCCAGACTATATGGAGGATGGTGAATTGGAAACCTTAAAAATAAAAATCGCTATACGGAAAGCAGAAGTGTATTACAAGCTTTTTGATTACAATTCATCCATACGTTGCTACAAGACGGCCATTTCGCTGATGGACAAGACCGATATGAAGAAAACATATACTTATTGCGAGACTGTCCACAAGCTTGCAGATATTTGTCGTTATAACCACAACTACGATGATGCCAAGAAATACGCCAAGCAGTACGAAAAGCTGTCGAAGAAATTCAAGCAGGAAGAAAGCGGCGAAGAGGATTTATGGGTTGGCGACGACACTTATGATACCGACATTTATGGCATGGAGGAGCAGAGCGAACTGGAAAAATTGTACCAACACCTATATATGTTTAACAGTAGCGTAAGATCCAATAATGTCAACGACTGCAGACCGTATGCTATTGAAACTTTTGGCAAGATAAAGAATCTGTTTGCCCGCGATGGCTTCAATACAAGTAACGACAGTATAATTTACGAGTATTCATTGCTTCACATGGGCTATATCGAATTTATAGCCGAAAAATACGATTCCGCTTTGGATTATTTGTCGGAACTTGATAGGTTCCTACCTCAAAGCAATAGCATTTCGGATAATGGATACGCAGAAATACATTATTATTACCTGCTTTACAAGGCTCTTGCGCTAGCCAGAAAGGAAGAAAAACGGGAAGCGTTGAAGAATTTTGACCTTATACTGGATTATTACAAACTTTTGGAATCCAGAAACGAGTATTATGAGATTGATTATACAATGATGCTTTATGCCTCTTATATGTATGCTACGCTTCACGACTACGACAAGGCATTTGTGTATTACGACTATTTGATGTCGCAATTCGATGAAAATGAGATAAGCGATAATTATTTCGCCACGAAATATGCAATGGCATCCACCTACGCCGAAATGGGCGAATATGTTTCGGTTATCGGTTGCCTTGAACCCGAATTCAAGCGCTTTGAATATACTTATGTTGATAGCGATGTTTGTGCTGGAATATGCAACTTGCTCGGCAATGCGTATGTGGCCGTTGGAAATTACGATCGCGCATACAAGTGCTACATTTTGGCACAGGAGTCGATAAGGGTTTATCAGGGAGCTGATACTAATGCAGAAGTTCAGACGCTCAACAATCTTGGAAATTTCTGCAAGAAGGCAGGAAAACACAGGGAAGCAATCGACTATTTCGATGATGCTCTTGAAATGTTGGATAGAATACATGGCAACAATCAAGCCCAGTATGCTGTGCTATACGAAAACAAGGGCACTTCATATACTATGCTAGGTATGTACGATGAAGCAATGTCGCTTTTTGAGAAGTGCCTTGCGATAAATCAGGAAACATACGGAGAAAATAGCTCGAATTATGCTACAACTCTTTGTAATATCGCACTGGCATACAAGGCAAAAGGAGAATATGACAAGGCTTTGAAAAATTACAATGCCGCTTTATCCATTTTCCATAACATCTACGACGACAGGCATCCGACTTATGCAGAAACTCTCAACGGCATAGGTGATGTATATTTCGCGAAGGGCGAGTACGACAAGGCTGCAGAAAGTTTCTCAGATGCAATGGAGATTAACAGGAAGCATCTCGCAAACGACTTTTCGTTCCTTACATCTGCCGAACGCGAAATGTACTGGGAGAAAAACAAGGACATGAGCCAGCACATACTTCGTTGCGGAAGCAAATTGTCGAACAATGGTGTGATTTCGAGCGGAGCCTACAATGCCGAGTTGATTACCAAGGGCTTGTTGCTGACATCCGATATTGAGTTTACGCGTTCTGTTTACGAAAGTGGCGATTCTGCTCTTATTTCCGATTATGCGGAACTTATTTCCATGAAGGACAAGCTGGGTAAAGCTTACGAAATGCCGGTTGAGGACAGATACATCGACTGCCGCAAACTGAAGGAGGAAATAAATGCCACAGAGCGTGACCTTGTTGCTAGGGTCGAGAAATATGGAGGCTTCAATGCATCAATCGGACTTACATGGAAAGATGTGCAGTCGGCAATGCGCAAGGGCGATGTGGCTGTCGAATTTACAAGATTCGAGGTCGATTCCTCCGAGACTCGCTACGCAGCACTTTTGGTTAACAAGTTTATGAAATCGCCGATGTTTGTTCCGCTATGTTCCGAAAAGGACTTGCAAAGACTTTTGCGCACAGGCGTTATGCCCGAAAAGCCATCAGATGACCGCGGCGCAACAGTTTTGCGCGACAGACGCATGGGCGTATATACATCCACCGACTTGTACAATGCAATTTGGAAACCTCTGGAAAAGTATTTCACGCCCAACGCACGCATATATTTCGCACCGACAGGCTTACTGCATCAGGTAGCGATAGAGTATGCAATGGTTAATTCCTCAAAGTCAATTTCGGACATCTACGAAATTTACCGCGTATCTTCCACACGCTTCCTTGCCATGGACTATTCGCCACGTCCATTTGACGAGGCCGTGCTGTATGGTGGCATACGCTACGATTCCGATCCTGCATCCATGAAGCGAGAAAGCGAACGCTTTGGAACGCGAGCCGCATCCTATAATTCATTTGCAGACATTAGTAGGGACGAAGAAAGACCGAGTTTGAGCTACCTGCCAGGCACCAAAACCGAGGTAGAAACCATTAATGCCAAACTGAAAGCAGGAAAAATCATGGTTGACATGCATATAGGTGAGGCTGCCAGCGAAGAATCGTTCAAGAACTTGTCGGGAAAGAAGTTTTCGCTTTTGCATATTGCAACACACGGATTTTATGTTCCTGCCGATACTATTCTCAATTCAGATCAGTCGCTCAACTTGTCGGGACTTATGCTTGCAGGTGCCAACAACATCTGGACAAACCGACCAGTTCCTGAGGGCGTTGAGGATGGCGTGCTCACTGCAAAGGAGATAAGCAATATGGACTTGCGTGATGCTGACATGGTAGTTCTTTCCGCTTGCCAGACTGGACTTGGCGAGATTACCGACGAAGGCGTTTTCGGACTTCAGCGCGGATTCAAGAAAGCAGGTGTGCATACGCTCATAATGAGCCTCTGGTCGGTTGATGACAATGCCACGCAGTTGATGATGACTGAGTTCTACTCAAATCTGATGGCAGGAATGTCGAAGCGAGAAGCTTTCCTGAAGGCTCAGCGCACATTGAAGGAGACAAAAGGTTTCGAAAATCCGAGATTCTGGGCTGCATTTATAATGTTGGATGGAAACAAATAATGATTTACGATTTTAGATTTACGATTTGACTGACAAGATGCAAAGGGATTTATTTTATTGGGCAAAAAGGCTAAAAGAAGGAAAGGCTAAAAGTCGATTGGCTGTCAGCCTGTTAGCCTTTGAGCCTTCAAGCCCAGAAAACCAAGAAACTTAACCGCCATGAAGAAAATATTATCACTCACAATTCTCGCTCTTTTGTGCAACCTGTTGTTTTCTCAAACCGATGCTACCGCGATATACAACAGGGTGGACTCCATAAAAAAAGTGGGAGACAGCTATTGTAATGCTCAAAAATACAATGAAGCAATTGCTATGTATGGCGAAGCCGCAGAACTCGCCAAGAAGGTAGATAATGGTAATAACGCATATTATGCCATGGCTATTTACAATATGGCGTATGCATATTCAAAAAATGGTGAACATCAGAAATCCGTGAATTGTTACATCATTGCAAAGGATGTCTATGGAGGTCTCAATGGAACTGAAAATATTAAATACGCGGCACTGCTCAGTCAGGTTGGTCTTGAATATGAAAAGATGAATGAGTACCAGAATGCTTTTAATTACTTGGTTCAAGCGTTGGACGTTCGAAAAAAAGTCGTAGGAATCGAACACGCCGACTACATGAGAACACTAAATAGCATTATCTCCATCTGCAAGGAACTGGAAGACTATCAAAATGTTATCAAATATTATCTGGAGATTCTGGAAATCAAGGAGAAGACACTCGGAACAAACCATTCCAGCTACGCATCAACATTGGACAACATAGCATCTACATATTATACCATAAAAGACAATCAGAACGCATTGAAATATTACATAAAACTGGGAGATGTACAAAAAAACACCCTTGGAGAGAATGATCCAGAGTATATACAGACAGTTTTCAACATCAGCTTAATGTATTACAAAATGGACGACTACCCAAACACATTGAAATATGCTCTAACAATAGTAGACACTTTCGACAAGACATCTTCCAAATATGTGAATCTGCTTGCCATGATCGGATATTCATATTATTATTTTGAGGATTATCGAGGCTCATTGAAATATAATGTTCCGGCAATGGAAACATGGAAAATGCTATATGGCGAGGAAAATGACGGATACATATATCTTCTTACCTTGGTGTCCAATGCATATTATGCCACGAAGGACATTCCAAACGCAATGAACTATTTAACTCAGCTTGAAGAAATACTAGAGAAAAATGGAAATATGAGTGTTGACTATTCGAAGACAGTCTACAAAATCGGAAAACTGTATTACGACAAGGGCGACTACTATAACTCTTTGAAATATTATCTAAAAACGCCAAAAGGATCCGAAGACAACCCTGAAGATTATGCAAAAGCGCTCAGTGCCATAGGCGTTGGATATTATAATATTGGCGACTATACAACTTCGTTGAAATATCATCAGCAGGCATTGGAAATAAGGAAAAAGACTCCCGGCGTGAATTCTCCCGATTACATTGAGTCATTGCACCATCTCGGTGCCGTTTATGAAAAACTGGAAGATTATAAAACGGCAATGGAATATTATCAGCTGGTGCTAGAATATGATAGGAAGAATAATGGTGAAAATTCGCTCGAATATGCAACTGCGCTTAGCAATATAGGTAATATATATATATCGAAAGAGGATAACTCCAATGCATTAAAATATTACCAGAAGTCGTTGGATATAAAAAGCAAAGTATGCCCTGAAAATTCAATTGACATTTCAAACTTGCTTAATAATATAGGTGTTACTTATGAAAATATGGGCGAGTACCAGACTGCAAGGAAATATCTTGCACAATCATTGGAAATATGTAAAAAGGTATACGGTGAGAATCATCCCGAATATGCCAAAAGCCTAAACAATATTGGTGATGCCTATTTGAAAATGGCAGACTATCAGAACGCTTTGAAATGTTATATGCAAGCCGCCGATATTCGCAAGCAGGCACTGGGCGAAGAACATCCCATTTATGCCATATCGCTTACAAGTATAGCTGCTCTATATAAAAGCATGGCAAACTATCAGGAGGCTATAAAATATTATACCCAAGCAATGGAAATCAAAAGGAAGTTTTGGGGAGAAAGCAATTCCGAATATGCAAAAGCATTGAGCGATATAGGTAATTTATACCTTGACAAGGAAGACCATCGTAATGCTATGGAGTATCATAAACTTGCATTGGAAATAATAGGGAAAGCAAATGGGAAGGAGCATCCTTACTATGCAAAAGAACTTAATAAGATCGGTCTAGTTTATTATCATAAATGCGACTACATAACAGCACTGAAATATTTTATGCAGGCACTGGAAATAAACAAAAAGCTTTATGGAGACGAACATATAAATTGTGCTGCGCCGCTTAACAATATCGGTCTTGCATATATGGAAATGGGAAACTTCAAGAATGCCTTGAAATATTATACGCAATCGCTTGAAATCCGGAAAAAGTTTTATGGCAAGAATAATCCCGAATACGCATCTTCGCTTAATAATATTGCAATGGTATATGATAGGCTGTGCGACTACCAGACTGCCCTGAAATATTATACGGAAGTATTGGATTTCCGCAAAGCCTTCTTTGGCGAGAACAATCCCGAATACGCAGATGCGCTTAATAACATTGGCGTTGTTTATATGAATATGGATGACTACCAGAATGCCTTGAAATACCATTCACAGGCTATGGAAATACGGAAAAAGACACTTGGGGGAAGAACATCCCGACTATGCTGCATCGCTTCATAATGTTGGATTGCTATATTATGAATTGGGAGACAACCGAAACGCTGTGGAATATCTTATTAAAGCATTGGAAGTAAAACAAAAGATTTATGGTGAATACCATCCTGACTATGCTATGTCGTTGTCTAGTATAGCCAATATTTTTATTGATATGAAAGAATATCAAGATGCGTTGGAATATCATAAGCAAGCGATGAAAGTTAGAAAAAAGATTTTAGGAGAAGAACATCCCGACTATATATTCTCGCTTAATAATATTGGAATTGTATATAAGCATCTGAAAGATTACCCAAATTCATTGAAATGTTTTACGCAAGCACTGGAAACTGCAAAAAAAATTTTTGGCGAGAATCACCCCCAATATGCAATGTCACTAACCAATATGGGCAACACGTATTACCAAATGGGAGACTACGCAAATGCCATAAAAATCAACAAACTTGCCATTGATAAGCGCAAAAGCCATCTGAGCAGCAACTTTTCGTTTATGACTGCCCATGAACGCGAAGCATACTGGAATGCCAACAGGCAATTTATCCAATGCAACATTATATATATGTCACAATTGCCCAACGACACCATGGCGACAAAAACATCGTATGATGTAGAACTAATCACCAAAGGTTTGTTGCTCGCCTCTGAAATCAGTGTGACAAACATAATTATGGAAAGCGGCAATAGTTCACTGATTTCCGATTACGAGGCATTGAAAACCATGCAGATGCAGCTTAACAATGATCTCGACAAACCTATCGGTAACCGTGAATACAACTGCGATTCGCTTGAAAACGAGATAATGAAAAAGGAAAGACTCGTTATGGAAAACTGCAAGGAGTTTGGCGATGTAACGCATTTCATAAAGATAGATTGGAAGGAAGTGCAAAATTCACTGAAAAACAACGATGTTGCAATTGAGTTTTCCAATTACATCAAGAAAGATACAACATGGTATGTTGCACTTGTGCTTACAAAGGGCATAGATGCGCCTGTATGCGTGCCGCTTTTCAATCAGTACGAACTGCAAAAGATGATTCGCGGTGTAGCTCCGGCAAGAACAGAGTCACCTGCCGATGACGAAAACCGTGGTGCGGTGTCGGTTTCGTCAAAACGGCAGGGAATTTATGAATCGACTGAATTATACAGGACACTTTGGAAACCTATGGAAAAATATTTCCCCGAGAATCCTCGCATTTATTTCGCACCATCGGGAATGCTGCATCAGGTGGCCATCGAGTATGCTCCAATAGGTAACGGGAAACTTATATCTGACAAGTACGAGATTTATAGAATATCCTCCACTCGTTTTCTAGCCATGGACTACATTGTAAAGCCGATGACCAGTTCGACACTTTACGGAGGCATATACTACGATAGCGACACCACTACCATGAAGCGTGAGAGTAACCGATATTCAACTCGCAGTGCGACCTATACATCATTTGCCGCATTCAACAAGGATGAGGATCATGGAAGTGTAAATTATTTGCCTGGCACAAAGACGGAGGTCGAAGACATTGTGAGCACTCTAAAGTCGAAAGGGAAAATATCAACAACACTATACGAAGGTTCGCAGGCAAACGAGGAATCGTTCAAGGCTCTGTCGGGGAAAGACATTTCTACAATTCACATTGCAACCCACGGATTCTTCCTGCCTACCGATGAAAAATTACAGGGCGACTTCTCGCTTATACAGTCGGGACTTATGCTTTCGGGAGCAAACTATGCATGGCAAAACCTGCCAATCCCTGATGGCATTGAGGATGGGATCCTTACAGCCAAGGAAATCAGTCAGCTGGACTTGCGCGGCACCGATTTGGTTGTACTTTCGGCCTGCCAGACAGCCTTGGGTGAAATTTCCAGCGAAGGCGTGTTCGGTCTGCAGCGAGGCTTCAAGAAGGCTGGTGTGCGTACTATAATCATGAGCCTCTGGCCAGTAGATGACAATGCAACTTTGTTGATGATGACAGAGTTCTATACCAACCTTACCAAAGGAATGTCGAAGCGCGAAGCCTTCCTTTCTGCACAAAACAAGGTAAAGACAACCGCAGGCTTCGAAAATCCGAGGTATTGGGCTGCGTTTATTATGCTGGATGGAAACGAAAAATGATTTACGAGTTATTACGATTTGGGATTTACGATTGTAGGCTCGCAATGCATTGCGAGCCTATATGAAACGATAACAAATAACGATTTTAGATTGATTTTTTTCATCCATCAGGCAACGAACTCGAGTTTTAAATTGTCATAGTAGTGAAAAAATTTTAAGTTTGCAGAGATTATATATAATGATAGGTATGATTAGAATAAAATGTTTGTTTCTGATAGCAGTGCTAATTGCTTGTTGTTCAATAGTTAATGCTCAGAATATAGATAGAGTAGGTAGTTACTCCCAATCGGGAGGCGATGCGTTTGTACAATATTTCTTTGGCGGTACATTCGGCTGTGTGTTGTATGGAGAAAACGGTTCGTTGACTATAACCTCGGAGTATATGGACACGACCTCAAGTGGCAATTCGGGTGTTGACGATGTTGTGATGCTTGCTGAAGGTATTTTTGTATATCCTAATCCTGCAGCATACACTGTAAGTGTGGTCGTACAGAATGCTGTAAATGATGCAGTAAACACAAGTCTGGACATTTACGATATCAATGGCAGACAAGTGTTGTCGAAGCAAATTTACGACTTCGGAGAGGAAATAAAGGTAGATGTGTCGGGCTTATCGGCAGGAACTTATATTTTGAGAGTTGCTGGAGCAACTGCAAAGATTGTGAAACGATGAAGTTTTGTGCGTGATTTTTGAGAAACTCACAGACGATTATATAATATCTTAGTGAATATGAAAAGATTACTATTGTTTTTATGGTTGGTGTTTGCCATTGTGACGGTATGGGGGCAGAATGTTCCGCAGACTGTCAATTTTTCGGCAGTTTTGCGCGATTCATCTGGCAATGTCATGTGTGATACACGAGTAATGTTAAGGTTATCGTATCTCGAAGGGAGTGCCGACGGTCAGGAAATATTTTTTACAGAAAAATTGGAAACGACAAATGAGAATGGTTATGTTTCTTTTCTGCTGAATAGGGGCACAGGATCGTATGGTGGGACCTATACTTTTGCGAATATGCCGTGGGGAAATGGAAATTTGTGGCTTAAAGTTGAATACAAAACCGATGAAATGAATAGCTATAGGACTTGGGGAGTACTTGAACTCACCAGTAATTTCTATTCATTCGTTGCGGGGAAAGCAAACAAACTCGAAGGAATTGATTTTTATGTCGAAGGTGTGGAGAATGGCGATGTTTTGATGTTTAATTCTGAAACTGGCAGATTTGAGGCACAGGCTTTGACTCCTCCTGCAAATCCAAATTTGTCAGTTGTGCTTGAGGCAGGAAACGATGCATCAAGAATGAAAATTTCCAATCTTGCTAATCCCGTGGATCCCAATGACATTGTAACCAAGGAATACGCAGATTCTGTGTGTCATAGGATTATGGCTGCTATCACCAACTTGAATTGTTCGCATAATGGGCACGAGTATGTTGACCTTGGACTTCCAAGCGGAACTTTGTGGGCAAAATGTAATGTTGGCGCACCAACACCCGAAAGTTTAGGAGATTTTTATGCGTGGGGGGAAATTTATCCTAAGACTGATTATAGTAGTAATACATATATATATGATGGAGAGCCAGGTGATACTATGCCAGCCGAAGCTGATGTCGCCTCTGTGTTTTGGGGCGGAGGATGGCATGTTCCGACGGTTGAGGAAATGAATGAACTGAGATATTGGTGTGCATGGAAATATGTTCAGCAGAATGGAAGGAATGGCTTTCAGATAACAGGACCTAATGGCAGTTCAATATTCTTGCCTTGTGGTGGATGGAAGTATAACACTACTCATTATAGCGACAATTATATTTTAGAGTATAGAACTGCTTCTGTAGAATGGCTTCTATATTGTTATTCCAGTAGTATTGGAATTATGAGAAGTAGTAATACTGGGTATTGTGTCGGTTATACAATACGGCCGGTGTTTAGATTTGAAAATAATAATTGATATATAAAGTATTGAATATGAATAGGTTTTCGCTTTTAATATTTTTCCTAGCTATAGTATCTTTCGTTATGGCGCAGGAAGTCCCGCAGACCGCTGTCTTTTCGGCTGTCGTGCGAAATACAAATAATGAGATAGTTGCAAATTCCCCGATTGATGTAAGACTTACATTTTTGGATGGCGGTGGAACTCCTATATATTGTGCTGTACATAGGACTACAACAAATTCTTTGGGAAGTATGACGGTTAAACTGAATCGCGATGTGCTATCGTGCGGTTGTAATGATGCGTCTGTCTTATCGTTTGAGGATATACCGTGGGAGAATGGTAATTATTGGATGCAGGTTGAATACAGGTCCGATACAATAGGCGATTTTTCATTGCTTGGAATACTAAAATTGGCATCCACTATTTATGCGTTTGTTGCAGATAAGGCATTAGAACTTGTTGATATAGGATTCTCTACTGAAGGTGTACACGATAGAGATGCTCTTGCTTATAATGAAGATTCTCGCCAATTTGAACCAGTAACTTTGGCTCATGACCCAGAAGTTTCGGGATTGGCGGAAGTGCTAGCAGTAGGAACTTCGGCAGAAGGAAGGCGAATTACGGATCTTTCGAATCCAGTTGCGGACCAGGATGCTGTTACAAAGTCATATCTTGATTCACTTGTAAGCATATATGTTGATGTTATCGATTCGCTTGGCGGAATTTTTACGGTATATCCAGAAGTGCCTAATGGTTTTCATAGGAATCACGAATATGTTGACCTTGGATTGCCTAGTGGTACAATGTGGGCGACTTGCAATGTCGGAGCATCAAATCCCGAAGATTGTGGCAATTATTATGCTTGGGGCGAAACAAGGCCAAAGGAAGTGTATAATGATTCTACATACACATATCATGAAAATGCATTTACGCTACAAGCTCATAGGGATGCTGCTACTGTAAACTGGGGTGGAGGATGGAGAATGCCGACTAAAGATGACTATTTGGAATTGATGAGCAATTGTGCATGGCGTTGGACGACTATAAATGGGGTCAATGGATGTGAGGTCAGAGGATTTAACGGAAACAGCATTTTTCTTCCTGCTTGTGCTTCTCGTTTTGACGGATCTTTTTTTATATCGAAGTCAACGGACAGGGATTCATACGCGAATGGTGCATATTGGCTTAGTTCGATGGGATATGGTCAGGCAGAGACGTCAACAGGTTTTTTTCTGACTCCTTATTTTTATATTTTTTCTAGTGCTGGTATATCTTATGGAGTTAATGATATAATTAATTATAGAGCGGTTGGACAATCTGTTCGTCCTGTTTACAATCCAGAAGAGTAGATAAAGTTTTTATTGCTAATTAGACTGTTAATGATATGAAAAGAATAGTTTCGCTAATTATAATAATGACTGTTGCAATTGTTTCGTATGCACAGTTAGTTCCGCAGACAGTAAATTTTTCGGCAATTGTCAGCGGAGCCGATAGTGTTCCGCTTGTGAACTCTCCAGTAACTGTGAAAATTTCATTTATTGCTGGAGGGCAATATGGCACAGTAGTATATTGTGCCGAGCATAGTGCTGTTACCGATGCCAATGGTTTTGTTTCGTTCCAGTTGAACCGAGGCGAATACACCTGCGGTTGTAATGGTGCGCTTAACATTCCTTTTGCTGGTATTCCTTGGCATCAAGGCAATATGTGGATGCGTGTGGAATATAGAACCACTGGCGATTATGTGGATTTAGGCACTACGGAAATAGCCAGTTCCTATTATGCATTAGTATCGAGGAAAGCCGAAAAATTGTCGAATATAAACTTTTTTGTTGGCAATGCACACGATGGTGATGTGCTTGTTTATTGGGAGAATGCAGAATGTTTTACGCCGATGACTTTGGATAGCATTTATTATATTGGGCTTCCAACTCCATCTTTGTCGGAGGTGCTTTCGAGTGGTAATTCGGCAGATGGCGAAAGAATTTCAGGTCTTGCAAACCCAGTTAATTCTGGCGATGCAGTAACAAAGTCGTATATTGATTCGTTGGTTTCTGTTATCAATGTTACTGCCGAGCATATATTCGATCCGCCAGTAATTGTTGCACCGGAGGTGCGGACATTTTCATATAGGGATTTGACATCAAATAGTGTGACTTTATATGGTTCGGTATATTATAATGGCGGTGAGCCTGCTACATGTGGTTTCATATATGGCGTTGACGAGCAAAATATGACCGATTCTGTTGTTTCTGACAGCGATGCTGGCGGATATAGTTGCGAAGTGTCAGGTTTACAGCCTTTTACAAAGTATTATTACAAGGCTTTTGCTTCAAATTCGGTTGCAACAACCTATGGTGCTGTCGGTTCGTTTAAAACTGCTACCGAAGCTGGCAGTTGCATAACAGGAACTTTTACCGATTCGCGCGACGGAAATGTATATGCTACGGTTACCATTGGCGAGCAGACTTGGATGGCTGAGAATTTGCGCTATAAGGGAAGCATTCCTTTCGCTGATGAGTATCAGCCTTATGTTATATCAACAGATCAATATGTTGTATATCCGAATAACGATAGTTCAAATGTCGCCGTATATGGTTATCTATATAGTGAAACTGCGGCATTAAATGGAACTAATACATCGTCGCAAACGCCGAGCGGATTGCGTGGCGTTTGTCCGTATGGATGGCATTTGCCGAGCGAAGGAGAATGGCGTCAACTGATAAATATGTACGACAGGTCCATTGCATCGGAACAATTGGCAGGAAGCCCCGAACTTTGGACAAGAGCAAATAGTCTATATGTACAGAATGCTAATTTTGGAGCAAGTTGTTTTAATGCTGTTCCTGCAGGAGGATATACTTCTACAGGAGCAACAAACGAAAGGTATCAAGCTTTTGGCCTTTCTGGATTTTATTGGTCATCAACTTGGGATGAACCATTTGACCTTAAATATTTAAGAATTGCATATACTCAATGTGGACTAGATGTTGATCATGTACATAGTCCTTATTATGCACTGTCGGTACGTTGTGTACGTGATAATTGATAATAGGCAGACTTATAAGGTTGCATTGACTGAAAAATAATGACTATAATAGCATAGAAATTAACATTGCTTTTGTAACTTGCTGTAAGACAAGAAATAAAAAATCTGCAAAATCGTTCAAAAAAATTTGTCAGTATTGATTTTATGTGTACTTTTGCAGTCCAAAAATTTAAGAAACATAAATTAAAAATTAAAAAGATAACGAAATGATTATTGTACCTGTAAAAGAAGGCGAAAACATCGATAGAGCCTTGAAGAAATTCAAAAGAAAATTTGAAAAGACTGGCGTAGTAAAGGAATTGAGAGCTCGTCAGCAGTTTGACAAGCAGTCAGTTATTAAGCGTCAGCAGAAGCTCCATGCAATTTACGTACAGAAATTGCAGAGCATGCAGGAAAATAATTAAAAATATTTTTGTTTTCATTTTTATTTCTTAAATTTGCTTCTCCATAGGAGATGTCAAATGGAAATAAAAATGTTCACGGAATATTTGAGGCTCGAACGTAGAAGTTCGGAGCACACTGTAAAATCTTACGAAACTGATTTAGTTCAGTTTCGTGATTTTATTTGTGGTAACTCAAATAGTATTCCAGTCTGTGAGTATTTTACCGACAAGAACGTCAGAATGTGGATGATGAACCTCAAGGAAAGCGGAATATCATCACGAAGCATCAACCGGAAGCTGTCAAGCCTGAAGGCTTTTGCCAATTATCTGAAGAAAGTAGGCAAGATGGACAGGAATCCTATGGCTAAGATTTCAAGTCAGAAGACAAGCAAGCGTCTGCCCGAGTTCGTCGCCGAAAACGACATGGACAAGATGACCACCGCTGATTTTTACCCCGAAGGTTTCGCTGGCAAGCGCGACGAGTTTATGGTGGAACTTTTCTACGCCACGGGTATGCGTCTGTCGGAACTTATCAATCTCAAGCATCTCGACTTTATGCCTGCCGAACGTCAGGTGAAAGTTTTCGGAAAAAGAAGCAAGGAAAGAATCTGCCCGTTGAACGACTATATTATTAATAGGTATAACGAATATGTGGAGCAGAAAAAGCAGGAGGGCTTCGATGTTAGCTCCCAGGCTTGGCTTCTTGTTACCGACAATGGCGAAAAGTTGTACAGCAAGTTCGTCTATCGCAAGATTACGCATTATCTCGGCGAAGTCACTAGCATCGACAAGAAAAGTCCACACGTTCTGCGACACACATTCGCCACACAGATGCTCAACAATGGGGCAGACCTCAATTCGATAAAGGAGTTGCTCGGCCATGCAAGCCTGTCGGCGACGCAGGTATATACGCACAATACATTCGAAAAATTAAAAACAGTTTATAAACAAGCTCATCCACGAGCATAAAAAATGAAAGGGAAAAGATATGAACGTAAAAGTACAGTCGGTTCAGTTCGACGCTGACCAAAAATTATTGGATTATGTTGATAAGAAAGTTGGTAAATTGTCGCAGATGGCTGACAATATTTTGAGTGCAGAAGTGATTTTACGCCTCGATAAGTCGGAAACTAACGAAAATAAGATAGCAGAAGTTAGTCTTGACGTACCAAAATTGACCGGTTTGTTCGCAAAACGTCAGTGCAAGACTTTCGAGGAAGCTGTTGATTTATCGGTAGATGCGTTGAAAAAACAGCTAGTAAAGGCAAAAGAAAAACAACGTGATTAAAAAATATAAAAAAAATTTTGCCAGTAAAAAATAATCATCTATATTTGCAGTCCCTTTCGAGGGAGTAAAAACGATCTTTAAAAGTGTTGATGATTATTTTTTAGCCGATGTAGCTCAGCGGTAGAGCAGCTGATTTGTAATCAGCCGGTCGGCGGTTCAAATCCGTTCATCGGCTCGAAAAATGGTCTGGGGAGATACCAAAGTGGCCAACTGGAGCAGACTGTAAATCTGTTGTCGTAAGACTTCGGAGGTTCGAATCCTTCTCTCCCCACTACAGGGAAGATGTGCGGGAATAGCTCAGTTGGTAGAGCATCAGCCTTCCAAGCTGAGGGTCGCGAGTTCGAGTCTCGTTTCCCGCTCCAAAAGCCAATGTAGCTCAGGGGTAGAGCACTTCCTTGGTAAGGAAGAGGTCATGGGTTCAATTCCCATCATTGGCTCTTTTTTTTGTATATATATATTAGTTAATAGGTATAATAGAGAAATAATTTAAGTATTATCATTAAATAAATTTGAAGTCATGGCTAAAGAGAAATTTGAAAGGACTAAACCGCACGTTAACATTGGTACCATTGGACACGTTGACCACGGTAAGACCACATTAACATCTGCTATTACTAAGGTATTGGCAAAGAAGGGCTTGTCGGAAGTAAAGGATTTTGACGCAATCGACAACGCTCCAGAAGAAAAGGAAAGAGGTATAACCATCAACACAGCTCACGTTGAATACCAGACTGAAACCCGCCACTATGCACACGTTGACTGCCCAGGTCACGCCGACTATGTAAAGAACATGGTTACTGGTGCTGCTCAGATGGACGGTGCTATCTTGGTAGTTGCTGCAACTGACGGTCCTATGCCACAGACAAACGAACACGTACTTCTCGCTAAGCAGGTAAACGTACCTAAGATGGTTGTTTTCCTCAATAAGTGCGATATGGTTGACGATCCAGAATTGCTCGACCTCGTAGAAATGGAAGTTCGTGACCTTCTTACTAAGTATGATTTCGACGGTGACAACACTCCTGTTATCCGCGGTTCTGCACTTGGTGCTTTGAACGGTGAACCTCAGTGGGAAGAAAAGGTTCAGGAACTCATGGACGCTGTTGATACTTGGATTCCATTGCCACAGCGTGAAAACGAAAAGCCATTCTTGATGCCTGTTGAAGACGTATTCTCGATCACTGGTCGTGGTACTGTTGCAACTGGTCGTATCGAAACTGGTGTTATCCACGTTGGTGATAAGGTTCAGATCGTTGGTTTGAGCGACGAATTCAAGGATACTACCGTTACTGGTGTTGAAATGTTCCGTAAGCTCCTCGACGAAGGTGAAGCTGGTGACAACGTAGGTTTGTTGCTCCGCGGTATCGATAAGGACGAAGTTAAGAGAGGTGAAGTTATCGCTGCTCCTGGTTCAATCCATCCGCACACTCACTTCAAGGCTGAAGTTTACGTTCTTACTAAGGAAGAAGGTGGACGTCACACTCCATTCCAGAACCACTACCGTCCTCAGTTCTTCTTGAGAACTTTGGATATCACTGGTGAAATCGCTCTTCCAGAAGGAACCGAAATGGTAATGCCTGGTGATAACGTTACTATCGACGTAACTTTGATCTACCCGGTAGCATTGAACGTTGGTCTCCGTTTCGCAATCCGCGAAGGTGG
>JAEEGK010015503.1_pt1 | contig 16886 bp, 17 predicted proteins | sample 8958771 | NCBI WGS metagenome assembly JAEEGK01 (sample SAMN16246547, study PRJNA631951) | gut metagenome | biome: gut microbiome; feature: rumen; material: SC-attached | host: Bos | place: Iran: Karaj | collected 2018-10 | reverse complement strand
CTTGCTCAATTCTATTGAGCTTTACAAAGGTAAGACCTTGCCTGTTAAAGAGGTCAAAAAAGTCGAAATCTTGAAAGACATGGCACGTCGTAGTGCAGCGGTTATGAGCAACCAGATTGGTAATGTTTATATCCCTGAAGAACGCGAGAGTGCCCTTTTTCATAAAGATTCACACCCAGAAACTTTACAAGAATATATGCTTCAAGGCTACTATAATGCCATTGATTTAATTGATGAAGTATATAAATACCAAACACTTGATAGAAACTTTATTTCTACACTTCACTACTACATTTATAAAGACTATAATCCAGAATTTGGTGGTCGCTACAAAGATTCCATTAACTACATTCAAGAAAATGGACCAGATGGAGAATTTAGAACCATCTTCGTTACAGCAGCTCCAGAAAGAGTTGTCCAATTATTAGATAATCTTATTTATCAATTTAATATGTGTGCACAGGACGAAGAAGTTAACAAGCTTTTACTCATCGCTACATTTATGATGGACTTCATGTGCATTCACCCATATAACCACGGTAATGGTAGAGTCTCACGTTTACTCTTACATTACTTCTTAAAGAAGTATGAATATGATGTAGATGATTATTTTGCAATTGCATATTTAATGAAACAACATCTTGGCGAATATATTGATGCCTTTAAAGCCTCAAGCGAAGGCTGGTATGACGATGAAAATAGATATGAACCATTCGTTTCATTTATTTTAAGAAGAATTCTCGAAGCATATCGCAAACTTGATTACATCATGGAAATTAATAAACTCGATACAACCGCAAAAGATAAAGTCTTAAAAGTTGTTAATGATTCACCAACTCCAATTAATAAGACCTATATCTTAAGAATTCTTTTTGACTATGATAAAGTCACAATTGAAAAAGCTTTAACCGCTCTTGTAAGTGAAGACAAAATTCAGCTTATTACAAAGGGTCGTTACTCAAAATATTTCAGAAAATAGGGGGATATTAATAAATATATGAAAACTGAAAACATTCGTAATGTCGTTATCCTTGGTCACCAAAGTAGTGGTAAGACCAGTTTAGTCGAATCCTTAGCATACGTTGCTAAACTTATTCCAACAAAAGGCGAAGTCGAAAAGAAAAATACATTATCAGACTATACTCCAGCCGAACAGCTTAGAGGCGGCTCAATTCAAACTGCAGTAGTTCCATTAAACTATAATGATCATAAGATCAACATAGTTGATATTCCTGGTAATGATGACTTTATTTCTGAAGTTATCGGAGTTACAGGTGTTGTTAAAGGCGCGGTCTTAGTCGTCGATGCTTCAGTTGGTGTTCAAGTTGGCACAGTCAAACATTTCAATCAACTTAAGAAAAGAGGCGTTCCTACATTTGTCTTTGTTAATAAGATGGATAAAGAAGAAGCTAATTTTGAAGAAACTCTCGAAGAAATCCGCGAAAAACTTGGTAAAAACGTTGTTTCATTCTGTTATCCACTTGGTCATGAAAAATCATTTGACGGCTTTGCAAACGCAGTAGATCTTAAGGCTCACATCTTCAACGGAAAAGAATGCGTTGAAGCAGAAATCTATCCAGATAAGAGAGACAAAGTACTTGAATTACATAATACAATCGTTGAAGAAGTCGCAAAGACTAGTGATGAATTATTAGAAAAATTCTTTAATGGTGAAGAATTTACACTTGAAGAAATCCGCTCAGCACTTAGAGTTGGTGTTTTAAATGGTGAAATTTGCCCATTAATCGTTGGTAGTGCAACAAAGAACATCGGTGTTCAAACACTCCTTAACATGTTCATTTCTTACCTTCCAAATCCAAACGACCTTAAACCTCTTGAAGCACAAGATGAAAACGGAAAAGATAAAGTCGTTCCAACAGACGTTAATCAACCATTCTCAGCATATGTCTTTAAGACAATCGTTGATCCATATGCAGGTCAAATTAACTTATTCAAAGTTTGTTCTGGTGTCTTACATAACGGTGATGAAGTTTATGTTAATGGTGAAACCCAAAGAATTTCAATGCTTTACCAAATGACAGGCAAGAAGCTTGATTCAGTTAATGAAATTATTGCTGGTGATATTGGTGCAGTCACAAGACTTGAAGGCGTCGCATCAGGCGATTCTCTTTCGAGCCCAAGATCAGTCACAATCTTTAAGAAAGTTAAATATCCAACCGCAGTTATTTATAAAGGTATCGTTTTAGCAAATAAGAATGATGAATCAAAACTTGGACCAGCTCTTGCTAAGATGCAACTTGAAGATCCATCATTAGATGTCAAACGCAATAATGAAACAAAACAATTATTACTTGGTGGTCTTTCTGATTCACATATTAACTTTGCAATTGATAAATTAAAAACAATCTACAAGATTTCGGTTAGCACAGAAAAGATGAAAATCATTTACCGTGAATCCATTAAAGGAACAGCAGAAGGTGATGGCCGTTACGTCAAACAATCTGGTGGTTCTGGATTCTATGGTGTTGTTAAGATGAGATTTGAACCAGCTGAAGAAAACGAATTTGCAGAAGAAGTTTTCGGTGGTGCAGTTCCAAAGAACTACTTCCCAGCAGTTGAAAAGGGTTTCTTTGAAGCACTTCAACAAGGTTTATTAGCAGGATTCCCTGTTATCGGTGTTAAAGGCGTCTTAATTGATGGTAAATATCACCCAGTTGATTCAAATGAACAAGCATTTAAGATGGCTGGTATCTTAGCATTTAAAGATGCATATATGAAATGTAAACCAATTATTCTTGAACCATTCATGAGAATTAGAGTTAACATTGAATCCAAGTATACAGGTAACGTTCTTTCTGACCTCAATACCAGAAGAGCAAGAATTCAAAACATCGAAGAAAAAGATGGTGGTTATCAAGAAATTGAAGCCCTTGTACCAGAAGCCGAAATTATTGACTACGTTACACAACTTAAGTCATTAACCCAAGCATCAGGTTTCTTCAACCGTGAGTTTACCGGATACGAAGAATTACCAAGCTATCTCGTAGATAAAGTTATCGCTGATAATAAAGTCGATAAATAACTAAAATTCTCAGGAAAAACCGCATTTAGAGATAAAACTCCAGGTGCGGTTTTATTACTTTAAGGAGGTTAGTCATGGCAAATAAAAAGAGAGAAAACATATTAGATGCCTCATGGTTTAGAGTTATATTAATGGTGGTTGGTGCTATCTTAACAACAGCAGTTTTGGTGTTTTCAGTATTTACGTTTGTGAAAGCTAAGAATAATCAATTAGAAGAAGCTCCAAAATATATGGTTTGGGTCTTTATCTTTCTTGGCTTGTCTAGATTTGTAAATTATCTTAAAGATAGAAAAGCAACAAGTTTAATTAGAGCATTAGTTCTTCTTACTATCGATGTTGGGTTGGGTGTAATGGTTATATTTGCTAAATACAACACTTACATCTTCTCTTTATCAGCTGGATTATTTGCTTTATCTATTATTCTTTCAAGAATATTCAAATTAATAGAAAAACACTCTGTTAGAGATATTGTTTTTAGTGTTTTAGTAATAGTTTTCTCAATTGCAGTTGCAATTGGGTTCTTCCAAAAAGTTGATAGAGACGTCCTTGGATCAGTTATTTTATTAGAATGCTTATTTATTGCCATCTGCACATTTATTGAAGCTTCACTTTTATCCTTTGCTCAACTTAAGTTAGATGTTTTTGTGAAGATTATATTCAAAACATTTGCGTTGGAAATATTGTTCGGCTTAATAGCCTTAATGGCGGCGTTCTCGATAATTCTTATGTATGAAGAACCGATGATGGCTCATTATCCAGATGCACTTTGGTATTGTTTTACCGTTGTTACCACAATTGGTTTTGGTGATTTCTATGCTACAACACTTATTGGAAGATTAGTCACAGTAATTCTTGGTATATATGGAATTGTTGTAGTAGCAGTTATTACTTCTATCATCGTCAACTTTTATAACGAGACAAGTGGTAAGAAAGACGCTAAAGAAATTCGTGAAATTAGCCAAGAACACAAAAAGTAAAGGAAATCTTCTATATTTTTATAAAATAAGGATAAAAAATAGAAACATTCTAAAAAAGAAATAAAATATTAGACCACTTAGTGGTCTTTTAATTTCTTTATCAAATCATTTGACCAAGCATTATTAAAGTATTTAACTATTTGTAATTAAAAAGAGACGGTTTATGAAAAAAGTTTTAATTATTTCAACCAGCATTAGGGCTGGATCAAATTCAGAAATTTTAGCTAATAAGTTTTATGATGGTGCAAAAGACGCAGGTCATAATGTTGAACTTATTACTTTAAGAAATAAAAACGTTTCATTCTGTCGTGGATGCATGGCTTGTCAAAAATTAGGGAAGTGTATCCAAAATGATGATGCTAATGAAATTACAGACAAAATCTGTGAATCTGATGTAATCGTTTGGGTAACTCCAATCTATTATTACGAAATGTCTGGACAAATGAAGACAATGATTGACCGTGCAAATTCACTATATTCAAGAGATTACAAATTTAAAGAAGTTTATTTACTGACTGTCGCTGCTGATGATGATCCAAAAACTCCTCAGCACGCAATAGGTGGAATCCAAGGTTGGATTGACTGTTTCGAAGGCGTTTCGTTAAAAGGAACATTATTCTTAGGTGGAATAAATGATCCAAATGAAATTAAAAAGGATGAAAGGCTCCAAGAAGCTTACGAAATGGGAAAAAATATATGAAAATCTACGAAAAAATTATAGATACAATTGGTGGAACACCTCTTGTAGAACTTAAAAAACTTGAAAAAGAATATAAATTAAAAGCAAAGCTCGTCGCCAAAGTTGAATCATTCAACCCAGGCGGAAGTGTAAAAGATCGTATTGCGAAAGCAATGATTGAAGAAGCCGAAAAACAATGCTTAATTAACAAAGATACTGTTTTAATTGAACCAACTTCGGGTAATACCGGAATTGGTTTAGCAATGGTTGCAGCGTCTAAAGGCTTAAGACTAATTATTGCCATGCCTGAAACTATGTCTATTGAAAGAAGAAACCTTATGAAGGCATATGGTGCTGAACTTGTGTTAACTGAAGGCGCTAAAGGAATGAAAGGTGCTATTGCAAAAGCAGAAGAACTTGCAAAAGAAACACCAAACTCATTTATCCCTTCTCAGTTTACAAATATGGCAAACCCAAGAATGCACTATTTAACAACCGGTCCTGAAATATATAAAGATAGTGATGGACAAGTTGATATCTTTGTTGGTGGGGTTGGAACAGGTGGAACTATCTCTGGTGTTGGAAAATACCTCAAAGAAAAGAAACCAAACGTTAAAGTGGTGGCAGTTGAACCTGAAACATCTCCAGTTTTGTCAAAAGGTACTCCTGGTCCACATAAGATTCAAGGAATTGGTGCCGGATTTGTGCCTCAAACACTAGACACAAATATCTATGATGAGATAATTACTGTTTCTAACGAAAAAGCCTTTGAAATGGGCCGAAAAGTGGCAAGAACAGAAGGATTACTTGTTGGTATCTCCTCTGGAGCGGCGTTAAATGCAGCTATTGAACTCGCAAAGCGTGAAGAAAATGCTGGAAAGATGATTGTTGTGCTTCTTCCAGACACCGGTGAGAGATATCTTTCTACAGTGATGTTCCAAGAATAAAAAAATAAATAAGCTACATTTAAAAGATGTGGCTTTTCTTTTTGCCAAAATATGTATTACAATGTATTACAAGGATGAAATAGAAGGGAGAGAAAGGATGGTTATTTCTTTACGTATGACAGAGGAAGAAAAAAGACTTGCAGAATCATATGCCAAAATACACGGTATATCTGTAAGCGAAGCAATTAAGCGTGCCTTTTTTGAAAAGGTGGAAGATGAGTTTGATATAGCTGAAGCAGACTTAGCTCTCCGTGAATTTGAAAAAGACCCGAAGACCTATACTCATGAAGAAGTGAAAAAAATATTAGGCTTATGAAATATAGTGTCGTTTATACACCACAAGTCCTAAAAACACTTGAAAAAATGGACAAATACACGAAAACACTAATTTATGGATGGATTGATAAAAATCTAGCCGAATGTGAAGATCCAAGAATTCGCGGAAAGGCATTAAGAGGCGACAGAAAAAATCAATGGCGATACAGAATTGGTGATTATCGATTAATAGTAGATATTCGAGATAAGGAACTTGTCATTTTGGTTATTAAAATAGGACACAGAAGAGAAGTGTATTAAAAACCGGACAGATTGAACTGCCCGGTTTATTTTAATTTTTAAGAAGATTATTCTGCGTCTTCTTCGCCTTCGTCTCCGCCTGCCATTTCTTGGAGATCTGCAAAGTGATCTTTTGGAATGACTTCGCCTTGTTCGAGACCATCTTTCTTAGCGGCATCGCCAATTAAGACTTTTGCTCTACGGACTGATAAGCCGGATTTGATTTTGAAGACGAATGGGGTATCTTTACGAGTACCAAGTTTAGAAGCATCTTCGAATGGATAGGTTGTATCTTTGTAATCTTCTGGATTAAGAGCTAAGAAGAGCTTGAGGTATTTACCTGCAACGACCATCTTAACATAAGCTTTCTTATGGAGTCTAAATGTATCACCAGTGGAGGAAACACGTGATTTGATACCATATGAAAGGACTTCGCTCTTAAGTTCGTTATAAGCATTTCTAAGGAAATCGTCTGCTTGTGCAAGTCTTGCTTGGAATGGGACGAATTCTGGTTTTTCTTTAACTGGAGCTGGCTCTGGTTGTGGCTCTGGCTCTGGTTCAGGTTGTGGTTCTGGTTCAGGCTCTGGTTGTGGCTCTGGCTCTGGTTCAGGTTGTGGCTCTGGCTCTGGTTCAGGTTGTGGCTCTGGTTCAGGCTCTGGTTGTGGCTCTGGCTCTGGAGCTGGTTCCTCAACTGGTGCTGGTTCTTCAACTGGTGCTGGTTCTTCAACAACCTCTTCTTGTTTTGCTTCTTCAGCAGCCTTTTCAGCAGTTTCTTTTTCTGCACGTTTTCTTTCGGCTTCTGCTTTAGCTTCTTCTTTTTCTTTCTTGCGTTGTTCTTTCATTTCATCGCGGTAGTCTTTACCATCACGAACACATAAAAGGGTAACGCCTTGGATCTTACATACTTTAACAACATCGCCAACTTTAAATGTATCTAAATATGGATAGAGTGGTTCAATTGCCCAGTCAACATCGTTGATATAACCTCTTTGTGAATTGAGGCCGTCTTTGTCTTTGCAAATTGTAACACGTTGTCCAATGATTAAATCTGAATTTGAGCGGTGTTTTCTTTGATTTTTATCTTTATAAACTAATCTTGGTACAAGTAAAGAACCGAGTAATCCAACTACTAGGAATACGATAGGTGCTAAGATGTAGCTCAAGAGTTCACTTTCGAGTTCAAGTGCTTCTGGAATTGGAGCAGCTATTAATGCAAGAGTTGCGCCTAAGCTCCACCAAAATGCTCCGCGTGAGTTTTTGTAGAGGTTTAATCCGGCTGCAACTACTGCAATAACAGAGAATACAAGCCAGTAAATCCCAAGAATTGTTTTGTCTTCAACAAATGCCATTACACTTGCTGCGACTGTACAAACTAACCCTGCGAAAATAATTGGGTAGCTTCTGAGAAGTCTTGCTAGTAAGATGACGACTACGCCAACTGCAAATACTAGCAATGCGATAACAAATAGTGACATAAATATTTCCTCCCTATTTAATGTCGAATGATTTTTTTACAGACCCAGACTGAAGGTCTTAATAATGGAATCATAACCAATGCAGCGCATATATTGAATAAAAGGTGGAATAAAGCGACCTTGAATTCAGTGTTGATCTTCATTGCGCCGACTATATCAAAGAAACAATCTTTGATTGGTGTATACATAACTACCATAAAGATAGATGCACCAATAATATTGAAGAAGGTGTGGAACATAGCGGTTTGTCTTGCTGTCCTGGAACTACCAATAGAGGCAATCCATGAAGTAATACATGTACCAATGTTTGCACCTACGACCAGGCATAACGCACTTTCAATTGGAAGAAGTGCACCTGATACTAAGAAGACGACCATTGAAGTAACGACTGACGATGATTGAACAACACATGTCATGGCAACAGCAATCGCAACTAAGATTAGTGGATTAGATGTTGAATTAAAGACGAAATTAACGACGTTCTTGAATGATTCGTTTTCGATGTTGGCTTGCAATAATTGCAAACCGATGAACAAGATACCGAATCCTGCAACAATATGACCGAATGTTCTCATCTTTCTATTCTTAGAAAGAAGAGGAATTGCTCCAACGAATGCTAAGAATGCAAAGTATGGAGTAAGGTTAAGTGCTGATAAGGAAACGATAAATGTTGTAATTGTAGTACCGATGTTAGCGCCAATAATACATGCGCACGCTTGGAATAATGTGATTGTTCCAATGTCGGCGAGTCTAACAAGAGTAACGGCGGTAACGTCTGATGATTGTGATAATACGGTATTCAAAATACCAGCTCCAACACCAATGAATCTATTTTTTGCTTGGAAACCTCTAGTTAAGAAGTTATCGGTGTTGGTTGTACATAAGACGAAACCTTTTGACATTAAGTTTATGCCGACCAAAAAGCAACCACATGCCGTTAAGACAAGCATTATTGCTAATAATGTGCTTAAAACTGATGACATAAACTAATTACCTTTTTAAGAAAATACTATTCAGGTTTAACTTCCTTTGCTTCTGGAAGAGGTTGTTTTTGAGCTTCTTTATCTTTGAAGGCATCAGCAACAACGTGAGCACCTGTAATGAAGTCGCTTAAATCGCTTGGAATAAAGACCTTGTTGGCTGGTCCACGTGAAACTTCTTCGAGGGTTTCGTAACCACGGAGTTTGATGTGTTCTGCCATGACTTGTTCGTCTTTCATCTTGCGGTAACCTTCGGCTCTTAAGATGTTTGCTCTCTTTTCGCGTTCTGCAATAAGGACGTCATCCATAGCTTTTTGCATTGAATAGCCAAGTTCAAATTCCTTGACTTCAACACGGTTTGCTTTAATACCCCAGTTGTTTGTAGCAATATCAAGTTCTTCACGAATTTGATTATTGATTTCTTTACGTGCTTGGAGTGCTTCCTCGAGTGTGAGGCCTGAAATAATATTACGTAATGTAGTGATTGCGAGTAAAACTAAAGATTCTTCTGGCTCGTCAACACCATAGTAGTATAAGAATGGATCTGTAACAGAGAAGAAAATAACGATATTTGCACCGATAGATGCATTATCTTTTGTAATTAAGTTAACACCAGAAAATCTGGTTGGAGCATTTAAAATCTTATAGTTCTTACGAACTGCATCGACCATTGTTGCAGCTTTTGGGAAGCTCATGGTGGATTCGAGTTTTAATGCGAATAATTTACGAACTTTGTCATTTGATGTATCAATATGTCTTTCACGGAGATCAACAAAGTCTTGAACATGGTTTTCTGCCATTGGATAAAGACCACGACGTCTGCTATGTGGATCTTGGTGTCTTGGATAATATTTAACACTTGCTGCTAAAGCTTCTCTTTCCCTATCTCTTTCAATGAGATCAGAAACGAGGCTTTCGTCTGCACGGTATGCATCAAGGCCCATTTCTCTATAGCCTTGTTCAAGAGCTGATAAGCTGTTTTCTGCATCAATGATGCCATCAATCATATCAGCGACTCTTCTACCGGTTGAATTGTAAACAATTCTATCGACATCTAACGAGTCTGAATATGCTGCAGAAACATTCTCGCTTTGATCAATGAATTTTTCTCTTGTTAACAAGCGAATGTCCTTTTCGAGTTTTCTGCGTAATTGAGCACGTGTACGTTCAAGTCTGGCAATATCGCGTGTTGCGTCACGGCTTCTTCTTGGACCGTCATTGTAGAATGGAATCTTCCTACGAGCCATGTTCTTATCAAATTCATCTCTTTCAGAGATTGATAAGATATTCCATGGAACTGGAGCGATTTTGTCGAAAGGTCTGAAGATAATATGGATACCTTCTTTAAGTGTTCTGTTATAAGAACCAAATCTTTCAACAATTTTTCTTGTACCTTGCTTAACGATAATGATGCATGAAGCAAGATAAATGAAAAATAAAATAGCAACTAAGATAAAAACTATAACTGCTATAAGGATGAACAAATTGTTCTCCTGTTCGGCTGTGTCAGCCATTAATTTGAAAATGGAGTTATTCATATGCAATTTCCCCTCTGTTTGAGTTTATTATATAAAAAGAAAGTTTCGTCTTCAATAAAATAATTATATTTTAGGAAAAAGTATCGATAAATTCGGTTGGTTTACCAAAAATTTGTTAGATTGAGAACATGTAACTTTAGAAGTAAAATATGAGCGAATTTAGTAAAAAATCCAGAAATTGCTATGAAAAACCGCAAAAAACAGCAAAAGGAAAAACCAGTGATATCCAAAGCTGATCAGGACATGATTAATGAACTAGATTACGAATATAAAAAGGCTCACAAACCATATGACAAATGGGAAAGGCACTGGGATGAAGCATGATAAAACACCATATTTTAGTTAAATGGAATGCATCTGTATGTGATAAAAAAGCTCTCTTGAAAGATATACAAAGTATTTTTAACAAGTTACTTGTTTATCCTGAAATTCATAGTATTGAATACAGTGAAAACGTTATTAATCGTCCTAATCGTTATGATTTGATGATTTGTATCAAGATGGAAGATGATTTTTTGAAGATTTACGATGTTTCTGAGGCACATAAGGAATGGAAGGAAAAATACGGAAAATTCCTGGAAAATAAGGCCATATTTGATTCTGAGGCATAAAAAATGACCTGGATTTTATTTGCAGTTTTAGCATTATTTTCGAGTGTTGGAAATACAATCTTTAATCGAATTTCGTCACACAAAATTGGCAGTCTTTTAAGCGCGTGCATTAAATCTTTTATGATTACAATTGCATGCTTACTAATTTGTATATGTTTTGGTCACGTTAAAGATCTTTATTCTATGAATAATGTTGAGTGGATGTGGGTAGGTGTTCTTGGGTTAATCACAATAATTGATTGGTTGTTTTATTTCTTGGCTCTTAAACGTTCACATTTAGAAGCTTTCGCGCCATTTGAAGTCTCCGCAATTTTGTTTTTCTCAAACCTCTTGTTCTCAATTTTTATGATTAGCATTGTAACTAGCGGTGCGACTCCTTTAAAAATTGTCTTTTACTATGCTGGCTTAGGTTTAGTTTTAATTTCAATGTTTTATGGTGTTTTTAACAAGAAGATTAATCCAATCGCAAAATTAAGTTGGGTTATTTTTTCGTTAATATCAGCTCTTGCTTTGTCCTTTACTTTTTTGATTGTAAAACTAAAACTATCACAAATTCATTCTGATGTTGTTGCTTTCCATCAAATGTTGGTGGTGTTTGTGGTTTGCCTAATAGCTGTAATTTTTAGCAAAGAAAGACATAAAATTAAAGAAACTAATGGAAAGACATATTTGAATTTTTTCTTCTCAGCAGTATTTAATGCTTGCTTGATGGTATTTAGATATATGGCGCTAGCGAGCGCGAACGCAATTCCTTCTATAATTACTATCATTGTAAGCCTGGATTTTGTTTTTGTTTCAATTGCAACAGTTTTGTTCTTTAAAGCTGATAATAAAAAACAACTGGTAGTATTAATAATAATTACCGTATCGGGAATGATCTTGAATGCATTACCAGCTTTGATATAACTATTAACCAAAATACCTAGGAATTCATGTAATTTTTTAATGAATTTTTAAATAAATATTCAAAAATTTTCCATTTAGATTTAATATATAATCGCTTTAAAAAGAAAGAAGGAAATTTTATGCCATTAGTTAATACTAAAGAAATGTTTGCAAAAGCATACAACGGCGGATACGCAATTGGTGCTTTTAACTGCAACAACATGGAAATTGTTCAAGCAATTACCGAAGCAGCAAAAGAATGCAATTCACCTGTCATTCTTCAAGTCTCGGCTGGTGCAAGAAAATATGCAAAACCTATCTACTTAAAGAAGATGGTTGAAGCAGCTGTTGAAGATACTGGACTTCCAATCGTTCTTCACTTAGACCACGGTGCAGACTTTGAAATGTGTAAAGATTGTATCGATGGTGGCTTCACATCAGTCATGATTGATGCATCAAGCAAACCATTTGAAGAAAATATCGAAATCACTCGTAAAGTTTGTGAATATGCTCATGCTCACAAACCATATGTCACAGTTGAAGCTGAACTTGGAACTTTAGCTGGTATTGAAGACGATGTTAAAGTTGAACATGGTAGTGAATCATATACAAAACCAGAAGACGTTGAAGAATTTGTCCGTCGTACTGGTTGTGACTCATTAGCAATCGCTATTGGAACATCTCATGGTGCTTATAAGTTCAAACCAGAACAATGCACAAGAGATGAAAATGGTGTTCTCTGCCCACCTCCTCTAAGATTTGACATTCTTGAAGAAGTTTCAAAGAGATTACCAGGATTCCCAATCGTTCTCCACGGCTCATCATCAGTCAACCAAGAATACGTTAAAATCATCAACGAAAATGGTGGACAACTTAAGGATGCAGTTGGCGTTCCAGAAAAACAATTACGTCAAGCAGCTAAGTTAGCAGTTTGTAAGATTAATATCGATTCAGACTTAAGACTTGCTATGACAGCCGGTATCAGAGAACACTTCAATGCTCATCCAGATCACTTCGATCCACGTCAATATGTTGGCGATGGTCGTAAATATGTTAAAGACGTCGTCAAACATAAGATCATGGAAGTTCTCGGATCAAACGATAAGATCTAATAAAACAAAAAAAGACCACGATTAGTCGTGGTTTTTATTTCTAATATTGCAAAACTAAATTATACAAAGTATAATTTATAACGTATATGGATAGACCGCTTGCAGAACAACTTAGACCAAAAACTTTAAATGATGTTTGTGGACAGCATCATCTTTTAGACAAGGGCAAATTACTTAGAAAAGCAATTGAGAATAATCGCATTACAAATATGATTTTTTATGGTCCTCCAGGAACAGGTAAGACCACAATCGCCAACATCATTGCTGATTCTACAAAGATGGAACTTCATAAGTTAAATGGAACAACCGCAACTATTGAAGACATCAAAAAAATTATTGAAGAAGCGAAGTCTATTTTTGCTCGAAACGGCATCTTACTTTATTTGGATGAAATCCAATATCTAAATAAGAAACAACAACAATCTTTACTCGACTTTGTCGAAAGAGGCGAAATAACTTTAATCGCTTCTACAACTGAGAATCCATATTTCTATGTTTATCCAGCATTATTATCAAGATGCACCGTCTTCGAATTTAAGTCTTTAAAATCAGAAGATATTGCAGAAGGACTCAAAAAAGCAGCAAATAAAATTGGTGTAAGAATTAATGCTGATGCACTTGAGAAAATGTCACTTGGTGCAAACGGTGATATGCGTAAAGCAATTAACAACCTTGAATTCCTTGCAAATGCACTTGAAGGTAAGAAGACAATCAATATTTCTATGGTTGAAGAACTTATCAGCAAGGCAAATATTTCTTACGATAGAAGTGAAGACCATCATTATGACAATTTATCCGCTTTAATGAAATCACTCAGAGGCTCTGATCCAGATGCAGCAGTATTTTATTTAGCTAAGATGCTTGAAGCTGGGGATTTGGTTGCGGCGGCAAGAAGATTGCTTTGTTCAGCGAATGAAGATGTCGGGTTAGCATACCCTCAAATCATTCCAATTGTAAAAACTGCAGTTGACACGGCACTTCAACTTGGAATGCCTGAAGCTTACTTGCCACTTACCAATGCAGCTATTTTGATCGCGACAGCTCCAAAATCTAATTCAGGATGTCTCGCCTATATGGCTGCAGCGGAAGATATTAAACAAGGTAAAGGAATAGGTGTTCCAAGACAACTTCAGAACACTCATTATGATGGTGCGGATGCAAAGGTCAAAGGACAAAACTATAAGTATCCTCATGACTATGCTCATCACTGGGTAAAACAACAATATTTACCAGATGATGTTAAGGATAGACATTACTATGTTCCTGGCGATAATAAAACGGAACAAGCTGCAAAAGAGTATTGGTCAAAAATAAAAAAATAGTCGGGAATTCTCGGCTATTTTTCATTTATTAGGTCGATTCTGTCAGTCTTTTTTAAACTCGAATGGTTTCACATTAATTGCTAATGCTTGGATGGCACACGACAATAAAATTCCACCCATAACATCACTCATCCAATGTGCTCTTGCAATGATTCTTGAGAACGCTACTACAAATGTAAATAAACCTCCAATTACAATTGTCATAATTTGAATTCTATTATCGTTCTCTCTTTTAGTCATTGATGCGACAAAAGGAAGAATTGTAATTAAACAAGCAGCATTTGCGGTGTGCCCGGACACAAACGATTTTTGATCTTTTAATTCTGAATTGAAAGCACCAAAAGGATTGAACTGATACCATCGTTTAAACCCGTTAAATTCGGCATCTAGATTTCTTGGTCTTGGGCGACTTGCAATATATTTAACTCCTTCACATGCTACAAAGTAGACAACAATAATCGCAATAATCATTAAACAACCATAAAGCATAGCTTTGTGGTCCATTTTATTAACCCATATTCTTGAAAAAAGAATGACTGCTAAGTCAAGTATCGAAATGAATACAATTATTAAAGCTTTATATGTTGCTGCTTCGCTTTCCATTCTTGGAAACTCAACCCACTCCAATCCTTCTTTAATTTGAAAAAAGATAAAACCTACAACCGCTAGTACACCTATAACTCTAAAAACGATGTTCAAGGTTTTATGTTCAATTTTTGGCATGAAGAACAAGAGTGCTCCAGCCAAAACCCCAAATGCCAATGTTAATACTGGAGCAAAAGCAGTTAAGATGATTCCAAACAAATTATTATTGTCGCCCATCTTTACTGTTATTTGTTTATCTAAAAACGTTCCAATTATTAAACCAATTAATGCTAGTCCACCAATGATAATGAGACCAAAATTCTGAATTTTCCTATTAATTTTCATATTTTTTTACCTACCTTGAATATGATAAATGACGAAGATTTGAAAAAGTTAAATCCGATAAAATCTTTATGTTTTCTTCTGTTGTACCAGTTGCGATTGTGATGTAATTTCTTAAAATTCCCATAACTCCATTTAACAAAAATGTAACCTTGATTTTATTTTGAGCACTTGGTTTTATGAGTTCTTCTAAAGATTTCCTGAGTTTGAAAAATATAGGTTGAATGTATCCAGAAGAAGAGATGTCAGTAAGCAAAATTCTATATAGTTCTATATTGTCATCAATAGCTTTGAAAAGATTACGGTAAAGAGCCTCAATTTTGCGTTTATTAACCCCAATTGTTTTGAAATAGTCAGTATCTAACTGGCCAAAATACTTCTGAATTGAACCTTCAATGATGGCTTCAAGAATGTCTTCTTTTGATCCATAGTTTAGATAGATTGTGTTTCGGTTGACCATAGCCTTTTCTGCAATTTCAGTAATGGTGATATTACTAAAACCTTTCAACTCAACTAAGTTGATAAATGCACTTTCGATTGCAGAACGACTTTTTACAACTCTTAAATCAGTCTTCATAGATATTAGGCATTTTATCATATTTGTCTAATAATTGGCAAATGTATAACACTGTCTATTGCGTATACTTATATGTGCGACTATAGTAATTGCGTTGTGAAAAGGAGAAAAATATGAACAAATTTGTTATCTTTATTGATTCAACTGGTGATCTTACAAAAGAACAAAGAAAAAATCACAATATTGAATTTGTCAGAATGTTGGTTAACTGGACTGACAAAGACAAAAATTTCCATGAAACATATGCTGACCTTGATTGGTCTGAAATGAGTCCAACTGAGTACTACAATCTTATGAGAGACGGTGCTGTTATTATGACATCACAAGTTACTGAACAAGAATTTGATTTAAAGTTTGTCCCATTCCTTGAAAAAGGTTTTGATATTCTTTATCTTTCATGTTCTTCAGCACTTAGTGCATCCGGTCAATTAGGCGCACGTCTTTATAATGAAAAATATTCAATGAAGTTCCCAAATTGCAAAATTAGAGTTGTTGATACCTTATGTTCCGGCATGGGTCAAGGCACAATGGCTTTAGATGCAGCAGCTATGAGAGATGCTGGCAAATCTTTAGATGAAATAGCAGATGAAATTGAAAAGACAAGACTTCAATATAATCAATCTGCAACTGTCGAAGATCTTACGACACTTGCGAAACATGGTCGTGTTAAAGCCTCTACCGCTTTCTTTGGAAATATCTTCGGTGTTAAACCAATCATTATTTCTGACGGAAGAGGAAATAACTTTGCAATTGAAAAAGCTAAAGGCAGAAGAAATGCTCTATTAAGAGTCGCATCTTTAACAAAAGAAAGAGTAATTGACCCTCAAAACCAAACCTGCTACTTAACTGAAGCTGATGCTCGCCCAGAAGACGTTGAATTATTATTAGCTCAACTTAAAGAAATTGGCTTTAAAGAAGTTGTTATTCAAAAACTTGGACCAATTCTATCTGCTTCATGTGGACCAGCTACAATTGGTGTTTTCTATAAAGGACAAGAAGAAACCCGCATAGGAGAATAGTTATGATTCTCAAGAAATTAAATGGTGAGCAATTCAAAGAATTACTTACTAATGGTGCGTTAAATTTAAAAGCTAATTTCGAAGAAGTTGATTCACTTAACGTTTTCCCAGTTCCTGATGGAGATACAGGTACCAATATGACTCTGACAATAATGTCAGCAGTTGCAGAAGTTAATGAAGTAAAAGAACCAACTATGGCAAATTTGGCTAAGGCTATTTCTGGTGGTTCTCTTCGTGGT
>JAEEGK010015502.1_pt1 | contig 16887 bp, 12 predicted proteins | sample 8958771 | NCBI WGS metagenome assembly JAEEGK01 (sample SAMN16246547, study PRJNA631951) | gut metagenome | biome: gut microbiome; feature: rumen; material: SC-attached | host: Bos | place: Iran: Karaj | collected 2018-10 | reverse complement strand
CGACTGATACTCCGTCGCAATCGTCACAGGCTCTTTCAAAAGCGCGTCAAAATCCTTTGATTCAGGAATCGCGGCGACAATCCGCACCTTATCGAACCCCAAATCCATCACTTCTTCAACAGAATCCTGAACGCCGTTCTCGTAAACCCAGTCCTTTCCGCTAAAGCCCACGTCAGCCTTGTTCTGCGCAAGCAAAATGCTCGTTATCTGCGGTTTAACAACCTGAAACGCCAAGTCTTCCTGATTCGTCGTCGGAAAATACGTCCTGTCCGGCAGATAAATTGATATTCCAACATCGTTCAAAAGCTCGTACACCGACTCATAGATTCTTCCCTTTGCAAGAAGGATTTTCAGTTTTTCCATAGTTTTCCTCATATTTTCTTTGTTTAGTCCGCGCGGTCACATAAACAATGATTGCGCGTATAACAAAAAAGGCCGCTCTCCGTCCGGGGGCGACCTTCCTCTACCGGACAACGCCGGCAATATATCAGCACACCCTCCTAAAAGGATACCAAGTGAGAATGATGGTGATGTGCGTGAAATAATACTAAATTCATTACAGTATCAGTAAACAGGAAAAACCGCCGTATGTCAACGGTGAAATCGGATTTTTGTAATATCTGGCGCGAAGCTGGTAGAAGTTTTCCGGCGTTCCGCACTTCGCTGTCTGACGCAGCTCATTCCTACGGAACGCGCTTTGCGCGGTGCTCCACCCCGGCGCGGAGCTGGAACAAAAAAAAGCGCAGGGTTTGCGGAGTGGCGGCTAAAATGGTATAATGCCGGCATGAACATTAATGTCCTTGAAATGCCGTTGGATTTGGGCGCAAGCCGCCACGGTTCAGATATGGGGCCTTCCGCCATCCGTCTTGCAGGGTTGCGGGAACAGCTCACAAAACTTGGTCATACAGCCACAAAGTATTATTGCCCGATGGAACTTCACCCGCAGGAGTACGAAACAGCCGGCAACCCAAAAGCGAAATATCTGCCACTTATAGTGCAGGCATGTACACAACTTGCCGAAAAGGTTGAGCATGCTGCCGTTTCAAACGAATTTCCGATTATCCTTGGCGGAGACCATTCTATCGTACTCGGTTCTTTGGCTGGAATGGCGGCGGCATGCAACAAGACGGGCAAAAAGCTCGGCGTACTTTATGTTGACGCTCACGGTGATTTTAACACATGCGATACAACTCTTACAGGAAACATCCACGGCATGTGTCTTTCCGGTTCATGCGGGTATGGCATTTCAGAGCTGACCGACCTTTATTTCAAAGGACGCAAGGTTGATGCTCAGAATGTTTGTTATGTGGGTCTCCGCGACATCGACGAAGAAGAGAAAAAGCTGATGAAAAAAGCCGGAGTCACTGCATTTACGATGAGCGACATAGACAGGAACGGATTTCATCACATAATGGAGCAGGTTAAGGATTTTTTCAAAGACCGCGTGGATTATATACATCTTAGTTTTGATATGGACGTGATTGATCCGCAGTTTGCGCCGGGTACGGGCATCCAGATTCCGGGCGGACTTAACTACCGCGAGGCGTTGCTGCTCATGGAAGAGATGTCAGAGACGGGTATGGTTCATTCGTGCGACATCGTTGAGGTAAACCCTGTTCTTGATGTACGGAACCAGACAGCTCTGATGGCTGTAAAACTGATTTCACGGCTGCTCGGCGAACGGCTGTATTGAGTTTTATGCACATGTCGCGTTAAATCGCGATTTTTTAGGAAACAATATGGATTTTTTGACATTCGACAACGTGAGTTTTACATATCCGCTTCAGGGAGATGAAATAGAGACAAATGAAAGCGGAAAGCCGATTCTTCCTTCTCCAGTGTTCGACTATTTCACTGCCTCGCTGCCCGGCGGCTTTACAAGTCTTATAGGGCCAAACGCAAGCGGAAAATCTACATTTATGCTGCTTGCCGGCGGTCGCATAAAACCACAGCAGGGCAAAGTGCTTTTGTTCGGCAAAGACATTGCCGCGCTTGACGAAGCCTCCCGGAGCCGCCTTGCGTCATTTATTTATCAGAACATGGAGTTTGAGCAGGATGACCCTGTAAAAAGCTTGTTGGAACAGGTGCAGACCGCCGGAGTGACTGAAGCCGGGCAGGGTGGCGCCACCGGAAGCCGCGCACAGCCAGCACTGAGCGACGTTATTTCCGTTTTCGAGCTTGAAAAAATACTCGACAGAAAGCTCAACGGCATTTCAAAGGGAGAGATGCAGCGTGTTCTTATAGCTTTCGCGGTGCTCTATGGTTCAAAATCTATCTTTATGGACGAACCGATGTTCGCGATGGAAGACGCGCAAAAACACAAGGCTATGGAATATCTGCGTGATTATTCCATGAAAAACAACATCCCGGTTTTTATCGCGATGCATGAGCTTGACCTTTCGCGTAAATATGCGGAAAACGTGCTTCTTTTTTATCCGAACAGAGACATCGATTTTGGTACGCCGGACGAGGTTCTTACAAACGAAGCTCTTGAAAAAGCATACGGAGTGCCTGTTGCGTTGCTTCGAGAAACAGAGGCTCTAAACAGAAAATCGCTTAACGAAGCGGCTGATGCTGTTGCGGCGACAAACGAAGCAATCGCAAAAGCAGAAGCGAAGGTCCAGAAAAAGTAGTGCGCACAGTTCACGGTGTCAAAAGTACGCCGCGAAGGTTCTAAAGGAGAAGATATGATTCATCAGGTTATCAATTTACCGGTTCATTACAGAGAAAAAGGGATAAACAACAACTTTTACCAGCCGACGCTGACAACATACATAATGCAGAACTGCGCGGAATATTCCGAGGGGCGGAAGCGTCCGCTCGTAATTGTTTGTCCGGGCGGAGCGTATTTTTTCAAATCTGAGCGTGAGGCGGAGCCTATTGCGATAAAACTGAACAGTCTTGGCTTTCAGGCTGTGGTTCTTCGCTACTCAACCGCCCCGATGGAATACCCAACAAGTTTCCTTGACACTTGCGAAGCTGTTAAGTATGTCCGCGACCATGCTGCAGATTGGGCGGTTGACCCAGACAAGATAATCCTTGCAGGCTTTTCCGCCGGCGGCCACCTTGCGGCGCACTACGGCATTTATTGGAACTCTGAACTTGCGCGGAAATATCTTGATTACAAGCCCGAAGACCTTAAAATAAACGGACTTTTGCTTTGTTACCCGGTAATTACTTCCGGCGAAAAAGCACACCGCTATTCTTTTGAAATGCTCACGAACAAAGACGACAGTCTGCTTGATGAGGTTTCACTCGAAAAACACGTGAATGAAAACGTGCCGCCGGTGTTCATGTGGCACACCTACGAAGATGAGTCTGTTCCTGTTGAGAATTCGCTTATGTTCGGTGCTGCGCTTAAAGAAAAGAATATTCCGCTTGAGCTTCACATATTCGCGCACGGCGGTCACGGTCTGAGCCTTGCGACCGCTGAGACTTCACAAGACGATGGTCTTATGATTCAGGAATCGTGCGCGATGTGGCCGGAACTTTTTGCAAAGTGGGTCAAAACTCTTAAATAAGTTCCGGGGCAAGCTCGCCGTCTTTTTCGACGGTGAAGTTTGTTCCATCCGCATAGTTGATGACAATCGTAGGGTTCCGAACAACACCGTCCAGGTGGATGAACGTGTCGCCATCACCGTCGTAATTTTCGCCAATAGCAAAATGGCACGTATGGAATGCCTTTTCGTCTTCAAGCATATTGCCAGTTATTTTTGCAGCCGGATTAAGCCCAATTCCAAGCTCGCCTATGCCGCGTGAGTTACGCTCGTATGATTCAGCCTTTTCTTTTGTGAAAACACCGTCTTGTGCCATTTTGCGAGCCTTTTGTTCGGAACCCGTAATGGACGCAAGCAGTTTGCCCGCCTCGCTTTCTTGCGGCGCGGGCGAAGACGGACCAGAAACTGCATTGTACACAGCCGTTACGAATCCGTTCGCCACATCGCATATAATCGGCTCTTTTATAGCGATATCGCCACCTGTAATGCTCATTGAGCCGTCAAAGACAATGCGTCCTTCTGAACCACCGACTACAGGGCTTATAAAAACTTCTCCGGCAGGGATGTTTCCCCCTGCGCCGCCTGTAGTAAAGTTTCCGTCGTCACTGAACGGTGTGCGTCCTTTTACAGGAATCTTAATATCAGTGCCACCCGGAGCGGTTACTCGTACAGAAACGGCATCCTTGAACTTTTCGCACAAAATAGCGCATCTGCTTTGAAGCTTTTTATAATCGATATTCGCCGTTCTAAGGAACATATCTGTCGTTATGCCAGGTGTCCAAAAGCTCCGACAGCATTTCTTTCCGCCCAAAAGCAAATCAAACTTGCTCGTGTATTCTTTGCCTTCATACGTGTACGGATGCGTTAATCCAACTTCATCTTTGCCAAGCTTATTCTGTGAAATAGAAAGAATTACATCTGGCTCTGTGGCAATTGCGCCAACAACGGATTTTTCGGAATAATCAAGAAGTGTTTTTACTGGCTGAACCTGGATTACCGGCTTGCCGCCGAGTTTTTCTGTTGCATTGTAAAGTGCGCGGCTAATTGTAAAAACGTCGTCATCAGGATTTGTGATGATAAGAACCTGCTCGTCTTTTTTTACGGCGATTACATCGCGCATAACAACAAGAGCTGTAGACTCAAGCTCTTTAGAATCAGGAGTTTTGATATTAAAGTTACTCATGCAAAAAAAGATACTACAGAATTATCTTTTGTTCCAGCTGGAAAGGATTATTACGCCGTCGCTCAAAACATCAGGGCCGTATTCCTCAAAAGCTTTTTCACCCGAAACGATTTTTCCCCTTATATGAACGATGAAACCCTGCGTTTCTCGCAAGATTTTTTCTTCCTCTTTCGAGCAGATGATGCGGTAATATTTTTCACTGTCGCTTTGTTTTTTGGGGATTGTCCTTATGCCGATAAAAGTGAAAGGCTCGTTTCCGTATACGCCGATGTAACCATCAATATCAGATTTAGCGGGTGAAAACGAACATAAAAGCAGTGTAGAGCATACAACGGCAATTAAAGTTAAGAGGGGAGTAAAAAAGCTTGTTATTTCTAATTTTCGCATCTAAAAAATCCTTAAAACTAATCTATTATTACGATATAGTTCTTCTCTTTGCTTTGTTTACTGAGCGTAAGTTTAACGGATGTGCATTCTTCTGAGTTCCAGCCTGTAATCCAGAAACCGTAAGGATAAAGATATCCGTTATAGTCTTCTGGGATAAAAATTGGTCCATTATATGACATTTCCCTATTAGTTGCAGAATCATATCCACGATAATATCTATTCCAAGGATCTGCCACTACAAGCGGATAATTTTGATCGATTACTCCTTTATTAAGAGTAAAAAGTGTCGCATTGGGTTGTGCAAACGAAAGAGCGAATTTTACGAAAGCATCGGTAAACGCGTCGGAGGAGCCTAAAGTGCGTATAGCGGCTTGAATCGAAAGTCCGTCTACTTGGTTATTGGTGATGATTTCTTTGAGTAAATTAGGTCCGCCGTAATTTCGCAAAAGCCAGCAGCCGAAAATTCCAGATAATGCATAGGATGTATAGACGGCATTGCCAGAACTCCAGCTGGTCAAACCGCCAGAGTAATATGATAAATTAAATCTTGAAAGGCGGCTTAACGGAGAATCACTAACAATGAAAAAGTTTTTATTAGGGTCTTCATTGTTTTTGTATGTATCTTCCAGATATTTTGCAAAACAGTCTTCTGCCATCATAGCACCCATTTCTGTGTACCATGTAGAACCATTATCCTGGTTTCTTCCTAGTCTTTTGTGTATGAAATAAAGCATGTGCTCAAATTCATGCGACAACGTTGAAATAACAGATGGGAAGTATTTGTCGGTAAAATGGGCATCGACATATAGAAGTTCCATCCTGTTTGATCCGGAAGTATTGTAAAGGTCACCACCCCAGAACATACCGAATGTTCCACCTGTTTGGTTTTGTGTGTAATCGTGATTTATATCGTAAACAAGAATTGATATTTTATCCTGAGGATTGATGAGATAATTTAAATTAAAATTAGTTGTGTACGAACTGCCGATTAATTCAGTTTCTCTGAGATAAATGGCATCGAATGCGGATGCAAGAGCTTGTGCTTGGGCAATAGTTATTTGATTATCATTGTCAGCAGTGCTTGAATCATTAAAATTTGCATACCTATTTTCACACTTTCCGCTCTCATCATTTGCGACCCATACATAACAATACGTTGTCTCCGCTACTAAACTAGCAGAAATTCCACCCTCTATATCATCTACTTCAAATGTTTTTGGTGAATCATATTCCACCGAAAAACTTTGACCACCCGCTACCATACGGTCTGGTTCTACAATACGTGATGAACGATTAGCGATTAACTCGCGTTCCAAGCTGTCATAATCTGTATCGTCTATAAACGGAATTTCAAAAGGTTCGTCATGAAATTCGGAATAATCTGCTAGTTCAAAAACAGTTTCAATATCTTCCAGCTGGTTGTATTCCTGTTCAAGTGCGCTTCTTGAGGAAACTTGCGTTCCATCTTGCGAGTAAAGTTTTAAAGTGGCTATATTTGATAACGTGTTGCTGGTAAGGTTCATGCGTACAAGGCGAACCTTTTTACCCAAAGGCATGTTACTGATAGTAACTTCTTTCGTACCATACGGAATGAGATAATATTTTCCGCCGTTGTTAGGCGTTGTGACAAAATCAGAAAAAGAAAGAGTCACTTTTCCTGGATCGGGGGTATTATTTGGACATGATGTAAAAAGAACACAGACAAATGCCAAAAGCAATATTTTGTTTAATATTTTCATAAATAGCTCCAGTAGCAAATTACGATGAAGAGGTTGCTAATCGTTTATTTACCAACGCAAAATCTGGAAAAAATGTTACCAAGGATATCGTCGGGGCTTGTTTCGCCTGTAATAAACGAAAGAGAAGCAAGCGCGTCTTCTATGTCCTGGACTACTGCATCAAGGCCAAGCTGCTCATCGGTTGCCGAAAGTGCGTGCGTAACCGAATCGAGCGCGTCATCAACGGCGGCTTTTTGGCGTTCAGAGCCAAGCCCTGCCTGCTGGCGTGCAGTTTCTGTCTGTCCTGCGAGCGCAGAATGAACAGCTTCTACAAGATTGGCAATGCCTAAACCTGTTTGTGCGCTTATAGAAACTTGGGAAGATTCTTTAAGCCAATCCGGAAGATTTTCTGCAAGCTTGTTATTTATGCAACTTTCTCCACTTAGGAGTGTAACACAAGTATCGCATTTATTCCAAACGAGTATTATCTTTTTCTGATTTTTTTTACGAAGTTGTTCAACATTGGCGCAATCATCGGGGGTAAAACCTTCGGATGCGTCAACAAGATAAAGCACAATGTCTGCGTCTTCCGCCAATTCGTGCGACCGTTCCACGCCAGACTGCTCGATTACATCCGAAGACTGACGCAAGCCTGCTGTGTCAAAAAGGCGGGCTGGAATGCCGCCAAAAGAAACCCAGCTTTCTATCCAGTCGCGGGTGGTTCCTTCAATGTCTGATACAATCGCCCGCTCCTCTTTTAAAAGCGTATTGAAAAGACTGGACTTACCTGCGTTCGTACGACCGCATAAAACGACACGCGCTCCGTCCTGATAAAGCTTTTCGCCAGCCCATGTGTCTGAAAGACGTTGCAGAGAAAGCCGCGCTTCTTCTAGTTCTGAGCTGTCGTAAGCGTCGGCGATTGTTTCTTCGTCTTCGGGGTATTCTATTTCTGCCTCTATGGATGCGGCTGTTCTTACAAGAAGCTGTTTTATGCGGTCTAACTCTTGGGCGAGGTTTCCGGCAAGTCTTCCGGCAGCCCGGCTCCGGCTTTCGTCGGTACGAGAATCGATTATTTCTTTGATTGCTTCTGCTCGCGTAAGGTCGGTTTTTCCGTTTATGTACGCCCGGAAGGAAAACTCGCCTCTTTCCGCGCTCCTAAAACCTATTTTTAGAAGCAGCTTGTGAATAGCAAGGACAGGCGCGGTTCCGCCGTGGCAGAAGATTTCGACCATATCTTCGCCAGTGAAGCTTTTAGGAGCGCGGTAAACGCCGAGCATCACCTCATCGATGCGGTTGCGCGCGCTTGGGGCATTGTTCGCGTCTCGCTCAGTAACTGCGCTGTCCGGGGCAACTTGCGGAGAGCTGCTCGGCTCGACAATCCAGCCGTGAACCATTGTGTACCCAGGTGCTTTCAACAAGGCTTCCGGGCGCGAAAACACTGTGGAAACAAGCTGTATACAGTTTTTCCCAGAAACGCGGATAACCGCGAGCGCAGACGGCGCAAGGGCTGTTGCAATAGCGGCAATAGGTTCTTCGGGCGTGTAGGTGTTTTTCATTTTTCCGGTGTGTCCACAGAAGTGCCGTCCTCTGTTGCAGGGGCAGGCGCATTTTCGCCAAGCTTGAGTTTTATAAAAAGAAGCGGGCAAGCGTAAGTTGCTACTAATCCGCATGCGCCGTAGCGCACGAACCGAATAAGGTTATAGTACGCTGATTCCGCGCCCGGAGAAAGAAGCTTGCCGCAAATGTAAACAATGCCTGTAATTGCAAGCCCCAAAAGATAGCGCAGAAGTTTCTGCTTTTTTGTTCCGGTTGTGGCATCAAACCCGCCGGCTTTATTCAAAAGCAGCTGTCCGCCGCTTATGCCCATGAACAAACCGGACATAGAGACGTTCTCCATTGAGATTGCGTTAAAACCGACACAAATCAGCGTGCAAATAAGCAGCAGAAGCGACGGACGAAGCTTTACAACGACGTTGGATATCTTTTCACCGAACATGATGATGCCGGCGGAAACTATATAGCCGAGCATAAGGCCGCCGAGCACGTCCGTCGGGTAGTGTACGCCAAGGTAACAGCGCGACACGGCGACAAGAACAGGCAGACAAATTGCGAGCAGTATGCGCCAAACGCGTTTCCAAGTTGGATACGAAGCTGCCACAACAGGAAAAAAAGATGCCGATGAAGCAGAGTGTCCGGATGGAGTAGAGTATGTTGGTTCTGTCATGCCCCGGAAAACAGACGGGTCGCGCACATAAGGACGTGCGACTTGAAGAGTGTTTTTTATAGAGTCGTTCGCAAAATTGCTGAAAATGAGCGAGCAGCTTGCATAGATTGCCGCTTTGGTACTTTTGCACCAAAGCAAGTATGTCATTATGAGCAGATAAATCGGAACATTGAATCCGTAGTGGAAAAAAATTGCAAGCCAAGTAAGCGGCTTGCACTCAACTGTCTGGATTGCATGGATTATTTTAAGCCCAATATCCCAGATTGCTTCCATGTGTCACTCCTGAAGTATGGTGCGCACAATTATCAGCTTTTACCAAGGATACTTTGCATCTCCGGGATCTGGTGAAATATAGTCGTACTTACCAGAGTTATTCCAGTACATGTATCCGCGGTCAATGGCATCACGCACACCAAAAATCTCACGCTTTACATAGTCTTTGTCGTAATATGTCTTGTCGTAGGAAACAGCAAGATAGAATGCCTGTACCCACGGGCGGACAATTACCTGATTTCTGGCTATAACGGTGTTTCTGTACGTTCCATAATAATAGATACGGTAAGGTCTTTCAACTGCCGGACTCTGCGCAAGGAAATACTGCTCAAAGTGGCTCGGATAGAACATTGGGCAGATAACGTCAACATAAGGCGAAAGAAGCTCTACATCCTGTCCGGTGCGCGTGCCGCTTCTGTACCAGCCGTTCTGACCGTAAATATCAATACCGATAGGAGCATCGATGTTGCTTCGTGCATAAGACAAGAATGAGATAAGAGCACTTTCTTTGTCCATTCCGGTGTCGCGCCAGCGGTATTTTACGCGGTCAAGATTCAAGCCGTCTGTTGGGAAGCGGATATAATCGAACTGGATTTCATCGAATCCTTTTGCAACAAGGTCTTTCGCAATATCGATGTTGTATTCCCAAACTTCCTCACAATACGGATCGACCCAATGTTCATCGTAATAGTCGGCTGCAGTTTTTGAAAGTACATTACCATCCTCGTCTGTCTCATAATCATAGCTACGGATGCCGCGCCACGGCTCGCCTGTTGCGTAATCGACTATCGCGTATTTGTTGCCGCCGTAACGCCACAAATTCCTGTCTTTGAACACAACGATTCGCGCAATAAGATATATTCCGTTTTCTTTGCACTGCTTGATGAATTTTTCCGTGTCTATTGCGTAAGTGCTTATTGTTGCTTTTGTAAGGACTTTGGCATTATCTGTCTTGTAGCGCAAAAGTCCGTAATCGTCTTTCATATCGACAATGACTGCATTAAGACCGTTGTTTTTAGCAGTGTCTATAAAACCTTGCAGCTGTGAACCAGGGTTATTCTGTCCTGCCGGGATGTAAAGTCCGCGTTTATCCAGCGCAACATCTGCGTACTCCGTCTGAGGAGTTGCCATATCGAAAAGCCACATCTCGTTAAGCGTGACTGGTTTGCTGAATTTTGTTACACCCTGCGGAATGTAAAGGCTCAACGCCCTTCTGCCGGAAAGCCGTGAAAGTGTTTCCCAAAGCTCTGCTTCCTCCGGTGCGCCGCCGAACTCCCTTGTTCCCAAATCAAAAGATTCAAAGCCGTTTCTGCAAACAAAATAAAGCTTGTTTCCCTCTAAAAACAGGCTGTCCATCGTATCGAGGGTGGTGGTCTTTTTCTCACCGATTTTGAGGGCTTTTTTATTTGTCCAGTCGAGTTTGTAAATGCTCGGAATATACGACTGCGTCATGTAAATGTCTGTCGTAGCCTCTCCGTTAGCGTTTGTGCTAGATACCGTGATTATATCTGCTATTTCATCGGGGTCGCTCATTGTTGGGAGCTTGTCGAAACCGTTTGTAATGTCTATCCAGCTGGCATTTTTTTTGTCTGGCTGAATGTATGAAAGTCCGTAAAGTGGGTGAGAAATGAAGACCGTAAGGCGCGAAACTCCGTCCGCATCCTTCATGTTTGCAACTGCAATTGCTTTAGCACCGTTCGTCCTTGCGCAAAATCCGAGCGACCACCATTTGTTTCCGCCATCGCGCGTGATGAAAACTTCGTCGCGTGTCATCGTGACAAGAACATCTGGATTTGTAGGATGCATCTTAAGATCTTTTAATGCCGCCGCCTGATTTTCGAACGATTTAACTCCGTCCTTATATCTTTTTATAGTAAGAGATGGAAGACCTTCGCTTATATTTTCAAAATTTACCAAATCATCGGATTTTATAATGCCTTGTGATGTAAGGAAAAACCAAGATTTTCCCTTTACGATGCGGCTAACGGAACCATGTGTCCACAAAGGCCAGAGAATTCCGTCTTTTACTTGATAAAGTCCAGTTTGCGCCGCGAGAAGAGTGCCTTCATACTCGCTTTTAATTTCAGGTATTTCTTCAAGTTGAACTGTTTCGTTACGTATAGACTCTTCTTCTACAGAGTTTCCTTTTTGTGCATTAGAAAAAAATACAGGGAGTGCAATCGCAAGAAAAAAAGCTGCACATATCTTATAAACACGGTCTTTCATAAAATATGTATCGGCATAATAGTTTTGGCGCATAACGGGTAGTTTTCTTTTTTACGAACTTCCGATAAAATGACGCAATGCGTACGGAGAGATTTTTGCCCCGCGCCTTCCGTCGGGGAACATTGATTTTAATGATGTTTGTGATGCTGACAGGTTTTTTGTCGGCAGAGACTGCATCTAGCGGGGCGGGTGCTTCAACTGCGCAGAACACGCCGACCGAACCGGAAGAACTCGAAATCCTGCGAAAAGCATTTTCTGATATAACGTTCACTGCAACTTACGACAAAACTCTTGAAGATTGGCAGATAAAAGCAACTTTCAAAGTTGGCAGCCAAAAATCAGAAACATTTTATTGGTGTGAAAGCCGGCTTTTGCCCGAAAGCGAGCTCAAAAACAAGTCGCTTTATCTTTCGATTTTCGAAGATTACCCTTACGGCGAAGAGATTCAAGATCCTTCCACTTATACACAAGAGCAAATCGAGGAATACCGATACGCGGGCTTATCCTCTACGCGCAAAAACGAGCCTTACGTTCCGATGTTCTTTTTTGATTTTATCTATTCAAGTTCGAGCCGGAAAACTGTTGAGCAACACATTTCAACAATCACGTTTTTAGGCCATAAAGTGACAGTGAACGACAGACTTGTAAAACCGCTTGCCGCAGTGGAAAAAAGGCTTTTGGAGCTTAAGAAAACGAACAAAACGGTCGCCGATTTTTTGGACAAAGACCTTGACCATCTTGAAGGCTACAACTGGCGCGAAATTAGCGATGTTGACAGAAAATCTTTTCACAGCACCGCAATTGCCATTGATTTTTTGCCGCCAAAACTCAACCGGCACATGTACTGGCGCTGGACAAAAGACCAAAAAGGCGAAAAATGGATGCTCGTTCCGCTTTCAAGCCGCTGGATGCCACCCTATGACCTGATAAACGTTTTCGAGGAAGAAGGTTTTATCTGGGGCGGAAAGTGGCTCGTCTGGGATAACATGCACTTTGAGTACCGTCCCGAGCTTCTGGAATATCACCGCTGGAAGAATAAGAAATCGGAATAATGATGGGGCGCACCGACCGCATCCTGCAAAAGAACAAAAAATTATAAAAAAACTCACGTTTTTCAGATTCTCATTCTAAATTTGCAATATCACAAGAAAGGAACTATACTTTTTTACGAGTTTAAATTGTTTCATAAACTCCACCGGAGATGCTTATTATTTGTGCTGAGGAGTTGTGCTTCTATGATAGAATCTGAAAATAGTTCTGTAATTAAAATTACCCCAAAATTGTTTTTTTACTATCTTGGTACGTTTTATATACCGTTTTTTGTCAGCTGGGCTACGCTTGTAAACCTGAAGGTATTTAACGTACAGGAAACTTTCATTGGTTTTACTTCCCCTTTTGGTTTTATCAGTGTTCTGGCGGTTCTGGCTTTTGTTTTGACTTGGTGGGCTACTCAGACTAAAAAACTAAAGCAGTTTAACCCAGAAGATCCGGCATCTATCATAAAAACAAATAAAATCGCAAAGCGTTTTCAGTCTGTAGCTTTGGCATTTGCTCTTGTAAACGCATTCCTTTCTGCCGCAATTGTACAAGGTGCTTTTGCAGAAAAGAAAGTCTTTGTAGATGTCGCGCCTCTTTACACAATATGTTTGGGTGACGTTTTCTTGATTGCACAGGTTTTCTACAGTCTTTTTGTTCAAGATTTGGAAAAAGCTCTTCACCCCGTACCTTTCCGCAAAGAATTTAATTCAATGTCGTTAATGTTCCGTTCTGCTTTTATAAGCACGTTCGGCGCGGTTGGTTTCCTTTTGCTTACGATTTCTCCAGTTCTTTCAAGTGCTTTACACGATGTCTCCACTACTGAGCTTGTGTGGCGTTACATCTTCCCGGAAGGAATAATCGGAGCTGTTTTTATTGTTGTTACAAGCCTTTTGCAGATGAAAGCCGTTAACGGAAGGGTCAGGTTGATTCAGGAATTTACGCAGCAAGTCGCGGAAAAAGATTATACGGGCGAAACTCTTCCGGTAATGACACGAAACGAATTCGGCCTTTTGATAAATGACTTGAACACATTTAAGACGGAAACACACAGCCTTTTGTCTGAAATTGATAAATCTGTCGATATCTCGCTTCGTACAGCGGATAACGTAAGCTCAAGCATGACAGAAACTTCGTCTTCTATTGAACAGATTATGGCGAATATCAACAGCGTAAAGGAACGCGTAGGACATCAGGCAGAAAGTGTTTCCAAAAGTGATAAGACAATTCAGAACATGCTTTCAAAAATCACGGAGCTTAACGCAAACGTCAATATGCAGGTAGATGGTGTTTCTAACTCTTCAAGTGCCGTTGAGGAAATGGTCGCAAACATCCGCTCGGTAACGCATATTCTTGAAGGAAACTCTTCAACTGTACAGGAGCTTGGCGCAGAGTCAGAAAACGGACGCAAACGCATTAACGAGTCTGCCGAACTTGCTGCAACTGTTCTTGAAAAATCAGCAGGACTTGTGGAAGCATCTTCAATTGTTCAGAATATTGCAAGTCAGACGAACTTGCTCGCGATGAATGCCGCCATTGAAGCAGCACATGCTGGCGAGGCAGGAAAAGGATTCGCCGTTGTTGCGGACGAAATCCGTAAGCTTGCAGAACAGTCCAATACACAGGGTAAAAACATTGGCAGTCAGCTGAATGAGTTGCAGGGCATAATTCAAAGCGTTTCTGAGAATACAAAAGCTGTGCAAAAACAGTTCGAGGTCATTTTTAACCTGACAAACAAAGTCCAGCAGCAGGAATCTGTCATTAAAAACGCAATGGATGAGCAAAATGCCGGTAGCGCACAGGTTCTTCAGTCAATAACTGCAATAAAAACTTCAGCAGAAATCGTTAAGGAAAACACAGGCGTTCTGCTGGACGGTGGAAAGCAGATTGGCGAAGAAATGCGGAATCTTGCGGATGTGACTCGCGAAATTACTGAATCGATGAACGAAATGGCGGCTGGCTCAGGCCAGATAACAAAATCGGTTGAGCTTTGTCACAACCTTAGTAATGAGAATCAGAGTAATCTTGATTCGCTTAAGAACAACGTCAGCATGTTCAAGATTTAGTAACGAGGGGATGCCTGCAAAAAAACTATGGATGAGTCGGCTGTAATGACAAAGAATATTTTTTTCTGATATAATTCCATCATGCAAAATTCAGCTGTAAAAACCTTCGGAATTTTAACATCCGGCGGAGATGCGCCCGGACTTAACGCAGCCATTCGCGGAGTGGCGCGTACAGCCATAAACGAGTATGGCATGAAGGTTATAGGCATTGAGAGAGGATACCGAGGGCTTATTCAGGGAAAAGCCAAGGAACTTACAGCCGTAGATTTTTCCGGTATTCTTACGCGCGGCGGCACGATACTCGGCACATCACGCGAAAAGCCTTTTAAAACGACAGAACCAGACCCAGAAACAGGCAGAACGCCTGTTGAGTCGATTATACACAACTACCACGCTTTGGGACTTGATGCGCTCGTCGTGCTCGGCGGAAACGGCACGCTCACAACAGCCTCTATGCTTGCAAAAGAAGGATTGAACGTAATCGGGTTACCAAAGACAATAGACAACGATCTTGTAGAAACTGACATAACTTTCGGTTTTCACACGGCGGTTTCCGTTGCTACAGAAGCGATAGACCGCCTTCACACAACGGCGCACAGCCACAGCCGCATTATGATTATAGAAGTTATGGGACACAAAGCCGGATGGCTCGGTTTGTACGCGGGCATTGCCGGCGGCGGTGACGTTATCCTTATCCCGGAAATTCCGTATAAAATTGAGCCGATAGCAAACCACATAAAAAACCGACGCAAAGAAGGTCATCCGTTTTCGATTGTCGTTGTGGCAGAAGGTGCGCTTTCAGAAGACGAAGCGCTCATGGACAAAAAAGAGTTTAAACGCCGCCGCGCCGAAATGCCTTATTCAATAGCGTATCGGGTTGCAAAGGAACTTGAGGCGGCTACGGATATAGAATCGCGGGTAACTGTGCTCGGTTACTTGCAAAGAGGAGGAACTCCCGTTCCTTACGACAGGGTTCTTGCAACCCAGTTCGGAACGACAGCCGCGCACATGCTTGCGGCAGGAGATTTTGGTAAGATGGTCGCACTTAAAGACGGAATGCCGACCGCAGTTCCGCTCGAAAAAGTTGCTGGGAAAGTTAAAAAAGTTCCCTATAATCATCCGCTGCTCATTTCTGGCAGAGAAGTAGGAACGTGTTTCGGTGAGTAGCATGATTTTGGACGCTCCGTTGCAGTCAATTTGCAAATGTCACTTTTGTACGGAGTGTGACGGCACAGGATGTATAGGCGAAATGCCCGGCATGGGCGGATTCTCTCAGAACGTAAACTTTATACGGAACTGCGCGGATTGGGCTGTCGTTGAAGAAGAAATAAAGAATCTTGGCAACAAAGAATATACAAAGCTGCTTTCTGCTGCGATTCCGGTAGTACGTCTTGCCCCGATAACTGGTGGCATAGAAAACGTTGGCTACAGCACGGAAAAAGGCTTTTACAAGGATATTATCGCGGCGGTTTACAAAGCCGGATGCAAGCTTTCGATAGGCGACGGATGCCCGGATATAAAACTGCTTTCAGGAATTGAAGCAGTGAAAAGCTTAAGCAGTTCCGGAGCAGTTGGCGCGGGTGCTGGCACGGTGGGCGAGGGAGGCGTTTCTGAGCCAGCCAGTGTTTCCGACACAGTTGGCGCGGGTGCTGGTTCGGTCAGTTCCGCTGTTTCTGAGACCGTCGCAAGTGGCGAATACGCGAGTTTCGGTTCGACTGGTGCGGATTTTGCTCTTGGCGAGGGCGTGAGTTCTGGCGTGACCGGTTCAGTTTGCGCGAGTTCCGGCACGACCAACCCACCACCGAAAGCCGCCGTTTTTATAAAGCCGTACCCGCAATCACGCATTTTTGAGCGCGTGGAATGGAGCGCGCCCGTCGCGGAATACATCGGTGTTGATATAGACTCGTACAGTATTCTTACAATGCGAAATCTTGTGAAACTTGAAAAAAAGACAGCATCTCAGCTTATAGAGATAAAAAAAGAAGCCGCCAATAAAGGCATTCCATTTGCCGTAAAAGGTGTTTTCACCAGAGAAGACGTAGAGCTGATGCAAGAAGTGCGCCCCGATGTTATCGTTATTTCGAACCACGGCGGGCGCGTGGAAAACCGTGCGGGAAGCTCTGCTGTTTTTATGGCGGAAAATGCTGCGACACTTCGCAAGTATTGCGGACAGCTGTGGGTTGACGGCGGCATCCGTAAGTACCGTGACTTGCAGACAGCCGCGTATTTCGGCATCTCTCAGGTTATGATTGGCCGCCCGTTCATCTCCGCGCTGTGC
>JAEEGK010015501.1_pt1 | contig 16888 bp, 14 predicted proteins | sample 8958771 | NCBI WGS metagenome assembly JAEEGK01 (sample SAMN16246547, study PRJNA631951) | gut metagenome | biome: gut microbiome; feature: rumen; material: SC-attached | host: Bos | place: Iran: Karaj | collected 2018-10 | reverse complement strand
CCTCGATGATCTCGGGCGCGTCGCCCTTGTAGCAGGGCTGCTCCATGTAGAAGTTGGGCACGTTCTTGTGGAGCTGGATGGCGGTGGGCATGGCAGCCTCGGGCAGGGTCATGTAGGCGGGCAGGACCTCCAGGGTCTGCTTGACCTTCTTGGCAGCCTCCCGGGCATGATCCCGGGTGTCGGCGCAGACCAGGGCCACCACGTCGCCCATGCGGCAGAGCTTTTCGCCGCAGATGATGGGGAACTCGGTGAGGCCGCTGCCCTTCTGCCGGGGCACCACGGCGGGGAAGTCGATGTTGTTGGTGCCCTTCACATCCTTGGCGGTCAGGACCTTGATGACGCCGGGCATCTTCTCGGCTTCGCTCACGTCGATGTCGATGATCTTCGCATGGGGAGCTTCGCCCAGGACGGGAGCCAGATAAGCAACGCCTTCGGGCATCTTCAGGGCGATGTCGTCGCCGTAATCCGCAAGGCCGGTGGCCTTGGCCAGGGCGGTGGGCCTGGGCATCTTGGAGCCGTAGACGTCCTCACCCTGATACTTGTAGGTGATGTCGTCCATGGTCTTCTCGCCGCGCATGACGGCGGCGGCTTCCATGACGGAGTCCACGATGGGCTTGTAGCCCGTGCAGCGGCAGACATTGTGGTTAGCACGGAACCAGTCGCGCACTTCCTCGCGGGTGGGGTTGGGGTTCGTGAGCAGCAGCCCGTAGGCGGAGACGATGAAGCCGGGGGTGCAGAAGCCGCACTGGATGCCGCCGTAGGTGATCCACGCCTGCTGCAGGGGGTGCAGCCTGCCGGGGGCGCCGATCCCTTCGATGGTGAGGATGCTGCTGTTTTCGGGGATGGAAGCGATCTTCTTGGTGCAGGAGCGGACCGGCTTGCCGTCGATCAGCACGGTGCAGGCGCCGCAGACGCCGATGCCGCAGCCGACCTTCACGCCGGTGAGGCCCATCCGCCGCAGGACGGTGGAGAGCTTGTCCTTTTCGGGATCGACGATCACGAAACGATTCACGCCGTTGATCTCGAAAGCCATTCTGGTGAGTTTAGCCAAACGTATCATCCTTTCCTATGAGAATGGGTAGTCACAGTAATCCTTTTGCCATTATAACAGCCGCCCGTCCAATTCTCAAGTGTTTCCTTTTCAGATAATTGACTTTTATTTCCCGGCCATCTACAATATAGCCCAATCAAACCGACACATGGGAGAAGCCATATGAACGGAAACGAACTGCTCCGGCCCGGCGGAGAGAAACGCGGGGGGCTGGACGCCTCCCTCGCCGCGGAGGACCTGGAGCTGACGCGCCTGAGCCAGCTGCTCTTTCCCGGCCTCGGCGCGGAGGAAGCCCTGGATTTCGCCTTTGGCCTGCTGACGGACGACGGGGAGACCATACGCCTGCGGCAGGAGATCCTGGGGGACCTGCTGGACCACCCGGCCCTGCGGGAGACTATGGAGAAGCTGAGAAGCATCCTGGAGGAACTGGAGACCTGCAGCCGGGGCGTGCGGGACAACCTGACCGGCATGAAGGTCAGCCGTCTCGACGCCGCCGTGGACGGGCTGAAAAAGGCGGTGCTGAAGCTGGAGAAGAACCTCTCCCAGCAGGGGGCGGACATTCTGGAGGAGAACGCCGCCGACAACCGCTATGCCCAGCTATTGCGCTTCACCCATTTCCGCCGCCGCCTCACGGCCCTCTACGCCGAGGCCATCGGCCTGCTGCGGGGCAGCACCCGGGGTGAGAAATTCGCCAGCGCCTCCCTCCGGGCCCTGGGAGAGTGGGCGGAAGCCTGCTACGAGAAGGACAGGGTGGCAGAGACGGAAAAGGCCCTCCGGGACCTGGACGCGGAATGGAAGGGCGTCAGTGCCTTCGCCGTGGACGTCTGTCTGGACGCCCGGCGGAATGTGGTGGGCCTGGAGATGGCGGAGGTGCGCCAGATGCCCTACGCCCGCCCCGGCATGCTGGAGGCGGCGGGCGGTGGGGAAGAGCGCAGCGGCGTCACTTCCCTGCTCCAGTTCCCCCAGACCGGCACCGGCACTCTCTTTCAGGAATACCTCCTCTCCGAGGTGGGCTATGAGGTCCGCAGCAAGCTGACCAGGCTGCGGGAAAGCCTCACGAAGCTCCCCGTCAGCGGCATTGAGGAGCTGCTGACCCTGCGGGACGCCCTGCGCTTTTACACCGGGGCCGCCGCCTTCGCGGAAAAGCTGCGCAGCCGGGGCGTGCCCCTCTGCGCGCCAAGCCTCACGGAGGAGGAGACCTTCCGTTTCCGGGAGGCCATGCTGCCGGAACAGAGCTGCACCGGCGCGCTGCCGGTGCCCAATGACCTGACGCTCAGCAAGGGCGGCAGCATCCTCATGACGGGACCAAACTCATCCGGCAAGACCTGCTGCCTCATCATGGCGGGCCAGTTCCTTTTCCTGGGGCAGCTGGGCTGCCTGCTGCCCGCGAAGGAGGCTTCCTTCTCCCCCCGGGACCGGCTGCTGACCCTCTTTGCCGCCGGGGAGAGCGAGACGGGAGAGGACAGCCGCATGGGGCTGGAGGTGCAGCGTCTGGGACTGCTCCAGGAGCACATGACGGACCGCAGCATCTTCTTTTTCAACGAGCCCATGACCAGCACCAGCGCTGCGGAGGGCGGGCAGATCTGCGTGGACCTGCTGGCGGACCTGGCCGCGAAGGGGGTCCCCTCCCTGCTGGTGACCCATTTCAACCATATCTGGCCCCAGCTCCGGGAACGCTTCGTGGCCCTGGGCGCTTCGGAGAAGCTGCAAAGCCTGGTGATGACCTCGGAGGAGACGGAGGACGGCCTCCGCTACCTCTACAAATTGAAGGAAGCGCCTCCGCCGCCTTCCAGCCACGCCCGGGCCGTGGTAGCCGCCAAGGGCGTCACCCTGGAGGCCATGGTGGAAGCTCTGAGCCGGAGGGGGCTGGATATGCGCGCCGGTGACCCGGGCTGGGACAAGGTCCGGCAGGGCGCGGTCTGAGGGAGGAACAACAGATGGCTTGTTTGCTTTATCCCGCCGGGAAGATGCCGGCGGCATCCCCCTTCCCCGCCCAGACCATCGAGGACCTGCAGCTGGGGCGGCTGGCGAAGGCCATGTCCCCCTCGGACTATTATAGGCTTACCCCGGAGGAGCTATGCGCCCTCTTTACCGGCGACGAGGAGGTGCTCCGCCACCGGCAGGCGGTTTTCCGGGACGTTCTGCGCTTCCCGGAGCTGGAAAGCGCCATGGAAAAGCTGCTGGACAGTCTGGACGGCTGGGAGAGCCGGGGGGGCAGCCGCCGGGGCGGCGCGGACGCCTTCGCCGTGGGCTTCTCTCTGGACGAATTCACCTGGCTGGACGGGTATCTGAAAAAGATCGACGCCGCCTGGCGGGAATTTGACCGCATCCCCGTGGAGAGCGCGGGCTTCCGGGCTCTGCAGGGGCTGCTGAACGAGCTGCGCAATTCCAAGCGGTATCAGGACGCGGCCTCGGATTTCAAGGAGCTGTGTCCCGGTTTCTCTGCCCCTGCCCGGATGCGCCTGGGCTATAATCTGGACAACGAACTGAAACCCAGCAGGCTGAAGCTGCTGGCGATGGAGCCTCCCGAGGAGGGGACGAGATCCAAAAGCGCCCAGAAGCGGAAGATGATGCTGACCCAGCGGGCCGTGGAGACGGACGCCATGCTGCTGCAGCGCGTCAGCGCCCAGGCCTCCCAGGACATCAACACCTTCGTCATCCGGGAGACGGCGGCCCTCCGGGGGCTTCGGAAGGAACTGATCGTCTGCCTGGCGGTGCGGAAGCTCACCCGGAGCTGGGAGGAAGCGGGACTTCCGGCCTGCTTCCCGGAGCTGCGGCCCCCGGAGGAAAAGGCTTTCCGTGCCAAGGGGCTTTTCGACCCGCTGCTGCTCATTTCCGATAAGGAGCTGGTGGTCTCCAACGACGCGGAGCTGCGGCAGGGCGGGGAGCTGCTGATCCTCACCGGGGCCAATCAGGGGGGCAAGACCGTGTTCCTCCTGAGCATGGGCCTGGGCCAGTGGCTGGCCCAGCTGGGTTTTCCCGTGCCTGCGGCGGAGGCCGCTGTCAGCCCGGCGGAGAACATCCTCACCATCTTCGCCCCCAACGGCCAGCGCTACGGGCGCAAGGGCCTGCTGGCGGAGGAGGCGGGGCGCATCGCTTCCGCCATGGAAAACCTGACGGCGGGCAGCATGGTGCTCTTCAACGAGCCCCTCACCAGCACCGGGCCGGAGGAGACCAAGGCCATCAGCGCCGAGGTCATCGCCGTCTGCATGGCGGCGGGGGCGAGGGGCGTCTGGGTCACCCACGTATACGAGCTGGCCTCCCACCGGGCCAGCCTGGAGGAGGCCCTGCCCTGGGGCAGCCGCCTGGGTTCCCTGAGGATCGTGCTGGAGGAGGTGGGCGGCGAAACGCGCTTTACCTACCGGGTGGAGCGGGGCGAGCCCAAGGGGTACAGCCACGCGGAGGACGCTTTGCGCCGGGGCGGGATACATTTGAGTGATGTGCCCGCTTCGCGGGCGTGATGCTTCGCTGCGCGAAATGATGTGCGGCTTTCGCCGCGTGATGTTTCGCCCGTTGGGCGAAGTTGCACTATTCCCTTCGGGGACATAATCAGAGACGAATAGGGGACAGCGGATGCACAAAGCCATAATATTCGACCTTGACGGGACGCTTTGGGACGCAACGGGTTGCTCTGTTGATATTTGGAACCGCGTTTTTGACAAGCACAAAGAAGTGAGTATCAAAATGACGCAGGAGATTTCTTCCAGCCTGATGGGAAAGACCATGCCCGAGATCGGCGCAGCCTTATTTCCGGATATGACAGAAGAAGCGCGAATGAGAATTGTAGATGATTTTGGAGATGAGGAAGTCAGGTATCTTTTCGAGCATGGCGCGGTCTTATATGACGGCGTTGAAGAGACGTTGTCTGCTCTTGAACAAAACTATGACCTTTATATCGTCAGCAACTGCCAGGACGGCTATGTACCCGCCTTTTTGCATGCACATAAACTGGAACGCCATTTCAAGGATATCGAAATGTCAGGACGGACCGGAATGGACAAGGGAAGAAATATCAAACTGATCATGGAGCGGAACGGGATCTGTGATGCCGTTTATGTAGGGGACACCGAGGGCGACGAGACCGCAGCCAGATTTGCAGGAATCCCGTTTGTCTGGGCCGCATATGGATTTGGCAGGGCTAAAGCCCCTGACAAAACAATCCATAGTATAAAGGAACTGATGTACATGCAGGAATACCCGAATGGCGTCTGATAAAGACATAAGCCCAGATACATCGTGCTGGAATATGACCTCTCAGACGCTTCGCGCCAGTTCCCCTGATAGGGCAATGTCATCAACTTAAAGCGGAGAGCGTCAAACGAACGTCATTGCAAAAGCCCGAAGGGCCTGTGGCAATCCGTTCCTTCGTCCCTCTGCGAAACGCTGGCGGTGACAGGACGGGAATACGGATCGCCACGTCGGCCTCCGGTCTCCTCGCGATGACGGAGGCGGGAGGTCAGCTTCTTAAATTGATGACATTGCCCTTTCAGGGGGAGCCATTTTGCCCTTCTCTTCAAGGCGGCGTCTGCGCCGGGGCGAGATACATTTGAGTGATGTGCCCGCTGCGCGGGCGTGATGCTTCGCTGCGCGAAATGATGTGCGGCTTTCGCCGCGTGATGTTTCGCCCGTTGGGCGAAGTGAAAAAAAGCAGCCTGCCGAGGAGGGCGGGCTGCTTTTCTTTGTTCTGTTTATTTGTCGTCTATGTCCTTCAGCAGACGATGGACCACAAAGGACGCCGCCGTAGAGAGGATCGCCCCGATCAGGCAAGAGGGCAGCCAGCGTGCAGCGGCCTCCGCAGCCTGGCGCGCAGCATAGTCGCTGGAATGAAATGTGCTGTGCTCCCTGAAAAACAGGATAAACACCGCGATCCACAGAATCGCTGCGATCAAGGGGAATACATATCTGAAGCCTCGTTCCTTCATTGAACGCTCCTCCCTGTTTCCGAAGCACTATTTGTTTTCAATTTTAATTATATATCATATATTGAAAGGTTTTTCAAGGAGAAAACCGTGATCACGCGCTTCGCGGGAAAATTACCTTGACTTTTTCCTTTTAATTCTCTAAAATCCTCTTATTCCATCGAACAGGGGGTTTGTTTCGTGAAATCCTTTATCCCCGCGGGCTATCAGAGCCTCCTTTCCATTTACGAGACGCAGAAAGCCATTTCCCTGCTCAAGCGCCTCTTTGAGGACCGGCTGGGAGCCCTGCTGAACCTCTACCGGGTCTCCGCCCCCCTCTTTGTGGCGGAGGATTCCGGCCTCAACGACAATCTCAACGGGGTGGAACGCCCCGTTTCCTTCGACATCCTCCGCTCCAGCACCCGGGCGGAGGTGGTGCAGAGCCTGGCCAAATGGAAGCGCCTGGCCCTGAAGCGCTATGATTTTCACCCCGGCAAGGGCCTGTATACGGACATGAACGCCATCCGCCGGGACGAGGACGAGCTGGACAACCTCCACAGCGTCTACGTGGACCAGTGGGACTGGGAAAAGGTCATCCGCCCCGAAGAGCGGAACCTGGATTATCTCCACGCCACGGTGCGGGACATCGTCAGGGCCATCTGCGACACCCAGGACACCATGCAGGCCATCTACCCCCAGCTCCAGGCCCTGGGCAAGCTCAGCCGGGAGGTGCGCTTTGTCACCGCCCAGGAGCTGGAGGACCGCTGGCCGGACAAGACCCCCAAGGAGCGGGAGAACGCCTGCCTCCGGGAATACGGCACGGTCTTCATCCAGGGCATCGGCGGCGCTTTGAAATCGGGACAAAAGCACGACGGCCGGGCTCCGGACTACGACGACTGGGATCTCAACGGAGATATTCTGGTTTGGAGCGAGCTGCTGGGCCGGGCTATGGAGCTGAGCAGCATGGGCATCCGGGTGGACCCGGCTTCCCTGGACCGGCAGCTGAAGCTGGCCCACTGCGAGGAGCGGCGGGAGCTGCCCTATCACAAGATGCTCCTGGCCGGGGAGCTTCCCCTCACCATCGGCGGCGGCATCGGCCAGAGCCGCCTGAGCATGCTGCTGCTGGGCAAGGCCCACATCGGGGAGGTGCAGGCTTCCATCTGGGACGAGGAAACGGTGAAGACCTGCAGGGATGCAGGGGTCATGCTACTTTAGTCCTTATTCGCCGGAATGGCGGGTATCCACGCTAGCGCGAATACCCGCAAGATTCCGGCGAAACGTCCTCTCCAAAACGCAGCGCGGGGCTGCGTTTTGGGTATACGGGAAAACAGGGTATCCCTGATTCCAAAATCAATCGCCCGCTGCCGGTCGGCAGCGGGCGGTTTGCATTTGCAGGATTTTATTTTTTGCTCCAGGCCTTGTGGGTGACGGCGGCCAGGGCCGCGCCCGCCAGAGGGCCGACGATGAAGACCCAGAGAGCGCCCAGAGGCGCGCTGTTTCCGGCGATGGCGGCTGCGATGGCGGGGCCGATGGACCGGGCGGGATTCACGCTGGTGCCCGTCAGTCCGATGCCCAGGATATGGACCAGGACCAGGGTGAGGCCGATGATGAGGCCGCCGAAGGAGCCGTGGCCCGCCTTCTTGTCGGTGACGCCCAGGATGACCAGCACGAAGATATAGGTCAGCAGCACTTCCACGATCAGGCCCGCCAGGGCGCTGCCGCCCACACCGGCCAGGCCGTTGGAGCCGAAGCCGCCGGTCATGTCCGTCACGCCGCCCAGGGAGAAAACAAGGGCCAGGAGGGCGCTGCCCACCAGGGCGCCGATGATCTGGGAGATCACATAGCCCACGAAGTCCTTGCCGGTCATGCCGCCGGTGAGCAGCACGCCCAGGGAGACCGCCGGGTTGATGTGGCAGCCGGAGACATTGCCCACGCAGTAGGCCATGCCCACGATCACGAGGCCGAAGGCCAGGGCCGTCAGCAGATAGCCGCTGCCGGACGCCGCATCGCAGCCCACCAGCATGGCGGTGCCGCAGCCCAGCAGCACCAGGGTCGCCGTTCCGATACATTCCGCGATGTACTTTTTCATGATGATTACCCCTTTCCGTTATGATATATCCGGTTTTCCCGGAAAAAGTGCGCGATCAGCCGTCAGCCTGGGCGGGCGGCACCGCCGCCCCGTCGTCCGCCGGTTCCGGTTCCGGCGTGGGCTCGGGAGTGGGCTCAGGGGTGGGTTCCGGCGCAGGCGCGGCCTGGATGGCCCAAAGGTTGCTGATCTCCCCGGAGATCTGCTCATAGGTCCAATGGACGCCGGTGCGGGCCTTGCTGAAGGGGTCCAGCACCCGGAAGCCCTCGTCGTCATAACCACAGATCACGATGAAATGGCCGAAAACGGTGAATTTCCCGTCGTCCATGATGAGGACGATCCATTTCCCCTCGTCCAGGGCGTTCTGCATGCCCTGCTTCCAGAGGCCCAGTTCCTTCCCCTCCAGGCCCCAGGAGGCGGCGCCCGTGGTGAACAGGGCCCAGGCGGTGCCAGCGCCATAGTAATAGTAGTTGTTGTCCAGGCACCACTGGGCGATACGGTCCGGCGTGGCCTCCGGGTTGGCGGTGAAATGGAGGGCGCAGATGCTCAGGCAGGTGGGGCCGCAGCCCGTGGCCGCCAGGACGTTGGACCCGTAGGGATAATAGCCCCAGCGGGGGTCATACTGCATCAGCAGGGGCACTTCGCCCCGCAGCTCTTCCTCCGTGAACTCCCCGAATCCCACGTTTTCCCTGGGATAACCCAGCAGGAATTCCAGCAGCTCCGGGTTGTTGGCCGCGTCGGTCAGCAGCACGTCGGAAAACTGATCCGCCTTGTCCCGGATCTCCAGGAAGCGGCTGTCCCATTTACCCAGCTCCTCCAGCCGGGCCAGGGCTTCCTCCCTGCTCCAGCGGCGGGGCGGCTGCAGCGCCGCCTCCGCAAGAGAGGCCACGGCCACCGGGTCGGGAGTGGGCTCCGGCTCGGGGGTGGGTTCCGGTGTGGGCTCCGGCGTCGGTTCCGGCGTGGGCTCGGCTGTGGGCTCCGGCGTCGGCGCCTCCGTGGGCTTTGCCGTGGGCGCCTGGGTGGGCGCCTCCGTGGGGGCCGGCGTCGGCTTCGCCGGGGCTATGTCCAGACGGTGGAGGATATACCATCCCCCGGTCAGTATGATCAGGATCAGCAGCACCAGGGCCAGCAGGCCCAGGGCATGATTGCCGCTCTTTCGGCTGCTTCGCCTTTGATTCTTTCGCTCCATGGTTGACCTCCTTTTTACCGAAATTCAGAATAGCAAAATGGCGGGGAAAATACAAGTGTGTTTCCCCGCCCCGGCTCCGATTTACTTTTTTCCCGGATTTTGCTAGAATGGAGCGGGCTAATCCTCCCGGCTATGGCGCATACTGATGGAAGCCCCCGCCCAGGCGGGATCGAGATGGGAGGACCGGCCATGCCCCGCCGCTTTCTATTCCTGCTGCTCAGCGCTTTCAGCCTCTTCTTTTCCTCCGGCGCGCCGGAGGAGGGGGTGACTTTGCCCATCCTCATGTATCATGACGTGAGCGACGCCCATCCGGGCAAGGACGTGGTGACCCCGGCGGAGCTGCGGAGCGACCTCATCTGGCTGAAGGAGGAGGGCTACCATCCCGTCACCATGGCCCGTGTGATCGCCTATGCGGACGGCGGCGCGGCTCTGCCGGAGAAGCCCATCGTCCTCAGCTTTGACGACGGCCTCACCAGCGCCTGTGACCGGGTGCTGCCTCTGCTGCGGGAGCTGGATATGCCCATCGTCCTCTCCGTCATCGCCGGGAGCGCCGACGAATTCACCGCCTACCGGCAGGGAAAAGTCCGCCTGGCCCACGCAGCCTGGCCCCAGCTGCGGGAGCTGGCCGAAAGCTGCCTGGTGGAACTGCAAAACCACAGCTACGGCCTGCACCGCGCTGCCGGCGGCATCTGGGGCTGCGACCGGATGGCCGGAGAGAGCCGGGGCGCTTACGGGCAGCGGCTGGCTGCCGACGCTCTGCTGGCCCAGGAGCGCATCTGGACGGAGACGGGTCAGCTGCCTGCCGTCTTCACCTACCCCTATGGGCGATACAGCGCCGAAAGCGAGGACATTCTGGAGGAGCTGGGCTTCCGGGCCACCCTCACCTGCGACTTCGGGGTGAACCGGATCGAACCGGGTCAGGATTGTCTTTTCGGCTTAAAGCGCATCTGCCGCAGCCATGGCGCGGACCTGGGCGCCTTGCTGCAGGAGGCCTTCCACACACAGAACGGGAGATGATACCATGCCCTTTGACCGGATGCTCGGCTACTGCGCCGACCTGCGGGATCATAACGACAGGACCTGGTTCCACGAGAACCACCGCCGCTATGAGGAGGCAAAAAAGGATTTCCTGGCCCTGCTGGACCAGCTGCGCTATGTGATCGCAGAGGCTTCCCCGGAGATCGGCGGGGACATCCTTTACATGGACGCCCGGGACTGGGTCTACCGCATCGCCCGGGACATGCGCTTTTACAAAAACGTCCCCCCCTATAATCCCTCCTTCCGGGCCTACATATCCGCGGACCGGAAGAGCTGGCTGCCCATCGGCTACTTCCTCTGCGTGGAGCCGGGGGCCACCATTTTCGGCACCGGCCTTTTCCTGGAGGAGACGGCGGAGGTGAACCGGGTGCGGGACTATATCGCCGTCCATCAGGCGGAGTGGGAGGACATCCTGGAAGCGGGGCAGCTGACCCTGGAGGGGGACACGCTGAAAACCATCCCCCGGGGCTATGCGCCGGACCACCCGGCGGCGAAGTGGCTGCGGTACAAAAACTGGCTGGTCACGCAGCATTTCCCCGACGGCGCCCTGGGTTCCTTCGACGACTTCGCCGCCGCCATCGGCGCTCTGGTGCCCCGGATGGAGCCCTTCCGCAAATTCCTGCTGGCCGCCGCTCTCAGTGCGGAATCGCCGAAGCCCATCCTCCCCGCGGAGGAAAAGGACTGGGGCTGGTAAAAGGGCGCGTTGCAAATGCAATGCGCCTAATGAAATACCCGCTTCGCGGGCGTGATATCCCGCTGTGCGGGGTGATATACGGCCTGCGGCCGCGTGATATCGTGCCCTTTGGCACGGTTAAGGTATCCCCTCCGGGGATGATTGGAATTTGAGGCTGTTGTGGGTTTTTTCTGGCAGACCCCGCATTATTCTTCTGTAAAGGGGTTCACGTGGACCATGCAGTGGCGGATGCCCGGCTCGCAGGCCTCCACCGCGTCGTGGACCCGCTCGGCAATGTCGTGGGCGTCCTTGAGGCTCAGGTTCCCGTCCGCCGCGATCTCCATGTCCACATAGACGCCGGAGCCCACCCGCCGGGAACGCATCTCATCGATGCGCCGCACGCCGCCCTGGGAAAGCGCGGCGGTGCGGAAGCGGCCCTCCAGCTCCGGCTCGCAGGCCCGGTCCACCGTCTGATTCACGGCCTCGATAAATATGTTCACCGCCACCCGCAGGATGAGGATGCTGATGACCACGCTGGCCACCGCATCCAGGATGGGGAGGCCCAGCCGCGCCCCCAGGATGCCCGCAAAGACACCCAGGGCGGCAAACACATCGCTCCGGTGGTCCCAGGCGCTGGCCTTCAGGGCCAGGCTGTCCAGTTTTTTGGCTGCCCGGATGGTATACCAATAGAGCGCCTCCTTGGCCGCGCAGACCGCCACGGCGGCGATCAGCGCCGGGAGGCCGGGGATCTCCACCCCTTTGCCGCCGGAAAGGATGGCCTTCACCCCGTTCCAGCCGATGCCCAGGCCGGTGGCAAAGACCAGGAAGGCCAGCACCAGCGAAGCCACGCACTCGAAGCGGGCGTGCCCATAGGGGTGGTCGTCGTCCGCCTGCTTGTTGCCGATGCGGACGCCGATCATGGCGATCAGGGTATTCAGCACGTCGGAGGCGGAATTCACCGCGTCGGAGATGAGGCCGCTGGAATGGGCGGCAAAGCCCACGATGAGCTTCATGACGCAGAGGGCAGCATTGGCCCCCAGGCCCACCAGAGTCACCCGTTGGGCCGCTTTGGCCGGTTCCATGGCTTCACGCTCCTTCTCCAAAAGCAAGAGTTAGTCCGGAGAAACCCCGGATATTGCAGCAGAGACGGCTTGCTTACCGCAAGCCGTCTCTTTCTGGCACGCCTGACGCGACTCGAACGCACGACCTTCTGCTCCGGAGGCAGACGCTCTATCCAACTGAGCTACAGGCGCACATTTCCGGGATCTCTTTTTTGCAATGCGGCTTGCGAAACGCTTCGGGCTTCGCAAGCATATGGCATTATAGCACTCGCATTTGCCTTTGTAAAGACTTTTTCTCGCATCCGACAAAACTGGGCATTTTGATAACTTTTTGCCCGGAAAACTCCCGGGATTCAGTGAAATTACTCGGGTTTTTCCGAACAATTTCGTCCTTTTTCGCTTGCAAATCCCGTTTTTGCGTACTACAATGGGGCAGAACTTATGCGCGGGGCCGAGGAGAGGCAGAAATGGTAAATGTTGTGTTGGTAGAACCGGAGATCCCACAAAATACGGGAAACATCGCGCGGACCTGCGCCATCACCGGGGCCCGGCTGCACCTGGTCCGTCCCCTGGGCTTCGACATCTCCGAAAAGGCCGTGAAGCGGGCCGGGCTGGACTACTGGCATCTGCTGGACCTGCGGGTCTACGAGAATATCGACGATTTCCTCCGGCGCAACGGGGACAAGCCCCTGTGGCTCAGTACCACCAAGGGGGCTGTCCGCTATACCGACGCGGTTTTTGAGGAGGAGTGCTGGCTCCTGTTCGGGAGGGAGAGCGCGGGGCTTCCCGCCTGGCTCCGGGAAAAGTACCCGGACCGGTGCATCCGCATCCCCATGATCGAGGGCGCCAGGAGCATGAACCTGGGCAACAGCGTGGCGCTCCTTTGCTATGAAGCGCTGCGGCAGCAGGGCTTCCCCGGCCTGGTATGATATATTCCGATCCGCAGACGATCATTCCCATTTATTATATGAATCCGATAAGGAGGACGATCCATGAATTACGTCAAGAAAAGCGTCGCTGACGCCCCTTTGAAGGGCAAAAAGGTGCTGCTGCGCTGTGACTTCAACGTTCCCCTGAAAAACGGCGTCATCGGGGACGACACCCGCATCCGCGCCGCCCTGGAGACCATCCGCTTCATTCTCAAGGAGGGCGGGGCCGTGATCGCCTGCTCTCATCTGGGCCGCCCCAAGGGCCAGGTGGTGCCGGAAATGTCCCTGAAGCCCGTCGCCGCCCGGCTGGGCGAGCTGCTGGAAATGCCGGTAGCGATGGCCCCGGACTGCGTGGGCGCCGAGACCGAGGCCATGGCGAAGGCCCTCCGGCCCGGCCAGGTGCTGCTGCTGGAAAACCTCCGCTTCCACAAGGAGGAGGAGAAGAACGATCCCGCCTTTGCCAAAGCCCTGGCTTCCCTGGCGGACATCTATGTGTCCGACGCTTTCGGCACGGTGCATCGGGCCCACGCCTCCACCGCCGGGGTGGCGGACCACCTCCCCGCTTACTGCGGCTTCCTCATCGAGCGGGAGCTGAAGGCCCTGGGCGGCGCGGTGGAAAATCCCGTCCGGCCCCTGGTGGCCGTTCTGGGCGGCGCAAAGGTGGCGGACAAGCTGGCCGTCATCGACCATCTGCTGGACAAGGCGGACACCCTGCTCATCGGCGGCGGCATGTCCTATACCTTTGCCAAGGCCAAGGGGGGCAGCATCGGCAATTCCCTGCTGGACGAGGAAAAGATCGAATATGTGCAGAAGATGATGGACAAGGCAAAGGCCAAGGGCGTGAAGCTGCTGCTGCCCGTGGACACCCTTATTGCCACCGCCGTCAGCGCCGACGCGGAGACGAAGTTCGTCACCGCCGGGCAGATCCCCGACGGCTGGGAGGGCGTGGACATCGGCCCCGAGACGAGAAAGCTCTTCGCCGCCGAGATCGAAAAGGCCGGGACCGTCATCTGGAACGGGCCCATGGGCGTCTTTGAGGAGCCGAAATTCGCGGAGGGCACCATGGCGGTGGCCAAGGCCATGGCCGCCTGCAAGGGCACCACGGTCATCGGCGGCGGCGACAGCGTTTCCGCCGTGCAGAAAGCGGGCCTGGCGGACAAGATGAGCCACATCTCCACCGGCGGCGGGGCCAGCCTGGAGTTCCTGGAAGGCAAGGAGCTGCCCGGCATCGCCTGCCTGCCGGACGCCTGAGCTTAGGAGGACCGATGAATCCGAAATATCGCAAGACCGTCATCGCGGGCAACTGGAAAATGAATCTGCTGCCCTCCCAACTCAAGGACTACGCCGACGCTCTCAAGGAGCTGCTGGGCAGGGAGCACCCCTGCGAGGTGGTGCTCTGCGTCCCGGCCCTCATGGCGATCCCCATGCTCCGGTATCTCCGGGGCAGCCGGGTGGGCCTGGGGGTGCAGGACGTGTCCGCCGAGGAAGGCGGGGCCTTCACCGGGGAGATCTCCGCCGCCCAGCTGAAGGACGCGGGCGTGAAATACGTGATCGTGGGCCACTCTGAGCGCCGGGCCTATCACGGCGAAACGGACGAGCTCATCGGCCGGAAGCTGCGGCGGGTGCTGGAAGCGGGCATGACCCCCATCCTCTGCGTGGGAGAGACCCTGTCCCAGCGTGACGCGGGGGCGGAGACGGACGTGGTCCGCGCCCAGCTGAAGCTGGCCCTGGCAGGCCTGGACGCCGCCGCCATGCGGAAGACGGTGGTGGCCTACGAGCCCGTTTGGGCCATCGGCACGGGGCGGACCGCCGCGCCTGCCCAGGCCCAGGACATGTGCCGGGAGATCCGCGCCGCCATCCGGGAAAGCTACGACGCCCGCACCGCGCGGGCCGTGACGGTGCAGTACGGCGGCAGCATGAACCCCGCCAACGCCGCCGAGCTTCTGGCGCAGCCGGACGTGGACGGCGGGCTGATCGGCGGGGCCAGCCTGGACCCCAAAAAATTCTATCAGATCGTGGAAGCGGCGAAAATATGAAAACACCGGTAACTTTGATCATTATGGACGGCTTCGGCCTCACGGAGGAGAAAGCCGGCAACGCCATTCTGGCCGCCGGGACTCCCAACATCGACCAGCTCTGGGAATCGAGCCCCCATTGCCGGCTGGCGGCTTCCGGCCCCGACGTGGGCCTGCCCCCCGACACCATGGGCAACAGCGAGGTGGGCCACACCAACATCGGCGCGGGCCGGGTGGTGTATCAGAGCCTGCTGCGCATCTCCAACAGCATCGAGGACGGCAGCTTCTTTGCAAATCCCGTCCTGGCCTCCGCCGCGGTGCAGTGCGCCGCCACGGATTCGGCGGCCCACATCTTTGTGCTGCTCAGCGACATCGGCGTCCACAGCGACATCCATCATGTCTGGGCCCTGCTGAAGCTGCTGAAGGACAAGGGCGTGAAAAGGGCGTACCTCCACTGCTTCATGGACGGGCGGGACGCATCCCCCCAGTCCGGCAAGGGCTATGTGGAGGAGGCCATGCGCCGGTGCGCCTCCATCGGTCTGGGTCAGGTGGCGTCCCTCTGCGGGCGCTTCTACGCCATGGACCGGGACAAGCGCTGGGAGCGGGTGCAGAAAGCCTATGAGAACCTGGTGGCCGGAACGGGGAAGGCCTGCGCCGATCCCCTGCAGGCCATGGAGGAATCCTACGCCGCCGGTATCACCGACGAATTTGTGGAACCGGTGATCTGCTGCCCCGAGGGGCTGATCCGCGCCGGGGACAGCATCTTCTTCATGAACTTCCGGCCCGACCGGGCCAGGGAGATCACCCGGGCCTTCTGCGACCCGGCCTTCGACGGCTTCCCCCGGATCAGCGGCTATTTCCCCGTGGACTTCGTCTGCCTGGCCCAATACGACGCGGACCTGCCCAATGTGCGCGTCGCCTTCCCGCCGGAGGAGCCGAAAAACACCCTGGGAGAATACCTGAGCCGCCTGGGCATGACCCAGCTGCGCATCGCAGAAACGGAGAAATACGCCCACGTCACCTTCTTCTTCAACGGCGGCAGCGAAGTGACCCTGCCCGGGGAGGACCGGGTGCTGATCCCCTCCCCCAAGGAATACCCCACCTATGACCTGATCCCCCAGATGCGGGCAAACGAGGTCTGCGAGGAGGTCACGAAGCGCATCCGCAGCGGCAAATATGACCTGGTGGTGGTGAACTACGCCAACTGCGACATGGTGGGCCACACCTGCGTCTGGGACGCCATCCTGGAGGCGGTGCGGGTGACGGACAAGTGCGTCATGGAGACGGTGAAGGCCACCGCGGAGGCGGGGGGCATCAGCATCGTCACCGCCGACCACGGCAACGCCGAGGAGGTCTGGAACGCCGACGGCACCCCCCACACCGGCCACACCACCAACCCCGTGCCCTTCCTCATCCGAGGCGCGGACGTGGCGCTCCACGACGGGCGTCTGGCGGACATCGCCCCCACCATCCTCAGCCTCATGGGGCTGGAGCAGCCCCCGGAAATGACCGGGACCACCCTGATCGAAAAGTAAACCTATCCTGAATATATTAAAAACTTTAAGGAGAATACGGACATGAGCAAGTATCTGGAGATCGTGGATGTAGTCGGCCGGGAGATCCTGGACAGCCGGGGCAATCCCACCGTGGAGGTGGAGGTCTGGCTGGACGACGGCAGCATGGGCCGGGCCGCTGTGCCCTCCGGCGCTTCCACCGGCATCTACGAAGCCTGCGAGCTGCGGGACGGCGACAAGAGCCGCTATATGGGCAAGGGCGTGGAGACCGCCGTGGCCGCCGTCAACGGGGAGATCGCGGAGGCCGTCATCGGCCTGAACGCCATGGACCAGGTGGCCATCGACGCCCTGCTCAAGGAGCTGGACGGCACCCCCAACAAGACCCGCCTGGGCGCCAACGCCCTGCTGGGCGTCTCTCTGGCCTGCGCCAAGGC
>JAEEGK010015500.1_pt1 | contig 16888 bp, 9 predicted proteins | sample 8958771 | NCBI WGS metagenome assembly JAEEGK01 (sample SAMN16246547, study PRJNA631951) | gut metagenome | biome: gut microbiome; feature: rumen; material: SC-attached | host: Bos | place: Iran: Karaj | collected 2018-10 | reverse complement strand
TCCACCAGGAGGTAATGGCTGGCAGTGTCCACCGCCACGGCGTAGTCCATCCGATAGGATGCGTCTTTCTTTCCGCCGCAGGAAAAAAGTACCAGGGCGAACGCAAGTGAAACAAGCAGTCTGGAGGTTTTCATGGTATCTGTCAGGTTTAGTGTGAAGGATAATTCCGGATGACTCCGTCAAGGTATTTGAACCGCCGGGTAAGCCAGTTCCGCAACTTGCCGTACTCCTCCGCATGCCGGTAGTTTTTGATACCCCAGCGGTTCATGTCGGCCTGGGCGGCCTCGCCGATGAGGGCTTCCGTTTCTTCCAGGCAGGCCAGCAGACCGGAGAGAAGCCGGTCGTGGTTGTCGGTCCATTCCTGCTGCAGCAGTTTCACGAACTCGGGCATGCCGAACAGGTCGCAGAAGAAGTCCGACGGCGTGCTGCCGTAGGCTCCGTAATGGTTATAAGGGTCCGATCCGAAGATGAGCGTGCGGTAGTTCTCGAAATAGGTGTGTCCCCGACCCCGGTTGTCGTACATGTCGCCCCAGTTGTAGTTGAAACCGCCGTCGCAGTCCCAGAGGGGGCCCATCACCCAGAGAGCGTCGTCGTCGTGCCGATGGATGAAGCTGCTGCGCATGCTGGGGTAATTGTCCATCTCCACGTTGGAAATGATTTCCTGAATCAGGATGTACCGGGCCATCGACTCCACGTCCAACTCCCGTTTCACGGCTGTCCAGTCCTCGTTTTCGATGGCCCGCTCCAGGAAGGCGAACTCGTCCCGCACCCGGTTCCGGACCGTCTTGTCCGCATCCTCGGGGTATTTGACGGCCGACGCCATACCGAAGACGTCGGACCAGAAATTGTTCGTCGCGCGGGGTTCGTCATCCGGGCCGTCGTTGATGTCCAGGGCCAGGAGGATGCCCTCCTTCGGGTCCAGTTCCACCCGGTGGCCGCCTTCCTCCACCTGCTCGGTGACCATATACAAGCCAAGTTCTTTCCCGTTCAGGGAGACGGATGCGTAGCGGACGTGGTTGGCGTACGGGAGCCCCAGTTCTTTCGCGAGATAGAATCCCGTGAGATTCATCATGTGCGTGACGTCCCGGTAGTCGGCCAGAAGAACCCAGTCCTTGTTCGGAGCCATCCCGAGAAAAGGGACGGAGGCGTCCAACTTGATCCGGTAGGGCTTCTTGGGATACCAGTTCCACGTAGAGTTGCCCCGGCCGCGGATTTGTCCCCGCTCTTCCATCGCATAGTCCTTACTCCCGGAAACTTTGACGGTGCAGGGGCGGTAGTCGGCCGGGTCCTTGGAATTCACGGGCATCCCTCCGTCGGTCGTGATGTCGATCCTGGCGATGACATCCGCGGTGAAATCGACCTCTCCGGAGAAAGGTTTCACGTCTTTATTGTCGATGACGTCCTTCCCGCAGGACAGGACGCCGAGAACGAGCAGGAATGGGATTAAGTGTCTGCGTTTCATTTCCGATGGAATCTGTACACGGCGAAGGTCCGTCCGCCCAGGCGCTCGCTATAGGCGATGCGGCCGTTGTCAAGATGGCGGACGCCCAGGAGCCATTCATTGGCCGGATCGGCCACCGGGGTGAGGTCCAGCGGCGCCGTCACCGGAACGACGCGCTCCGGTTCGTCCAGGGTGTTTTCGTCCATCGGATTGTCGCTGTGGAGGGTGGTCCGCTCCGCGCCGGTCAGGCCACCGGGCAGGTCGAAGGTGACAACCTGCGAATAGGCGCTCACATTGGCAATCTTGAGGATCAGGTCGCCCGTGGCGTCATCCACGGCGCAGGTGGCGTTCAGGTCGCCCGCGTTCACCACCGGCTTGCCGTCCATCATCAGGGGAAGCGCGCGGCTGCCCTTGTTGGCGGCGTACAGCTGCTGGACGTAATAGCTGCAGGAACGCATGACGCGCAGGTTGTCGAACCAGATCAGGTCCGGACGCCACTGCCAGCCATCGACATGGGCGAAGGTAGGCGCGTAGCAGGACATGACCACGATGTCGGCGTTCCGCTCCAGGCCGGTCATGAAGGAAGCCTCCAGAAGCGCGGCGTTGAAATGGTTGAACTTCTTGCCGTCGCTGCCGTGGCAGGCGTATTCGCCGGCGAAGATCTTGGGGCCGGTGCGGGGATAACCGTCATAGCGGTCCGCATTGCGCTCGAAAAAGCGTTCGCTGCTATAATAGTGCTCATCCACCAGGTCTACATCCAGCCGGCGCATCTCCTTCCACAGGTCGTCGAACCATTCTCCGCCGAGGTACGGGCCGGAAGTGCCGACAATCTGAATCCCGGGGTATTTCGCGCGGACTGCCTTCAGGAACGGCTCGAACCGTTCGATGAATTCGGCGCCCCACTGCTCGTTGCCGATGCCCAGGTATTTGAGATGGAACGGTTCCGGATGGCCCATCTCGGCACGGACCTTTCCCCACTTACTCCGCACGGAGCCATTGGCGAACTCGATGAGGTCCAGGGCGTCCTGGATGTAGGTCTGCAGGTCGTCCATCGGACAGTTGGGGTTCCACGCGGGATCGTTCTGGAACTGGCAGGCCATACCGCAGCTGACGATGGGGACCGGCTCGGCGCCGATCTCCTCCGCCAGGCGGAAGTACTCGTAGAAGCCAAGTCCTCCGCTCTGGTAATAATCCGGGAACATCCGCTCAAAGGTGCCGTAGTTCCACCGGTTGATGTTGATGGGACGGTTTTCCACCGGGCCCACCGTGTTCTTCCATTGGTAGCGGTTGTCCAGGGACGTCCCCTCCACGATGCAGCCGCCGGGGAACCGGAGGATGCCGGGGTGGAGGTCCGCCAGGGCCTGCGCCAGGTCCTTCCGGAGGCCGTTTTCATCGCCATGGAACGTATCGACAGGGAACAGGGAGACATGCTCGATGTCCACGGCCGCCTCCTGGCTCTCATCCCACAGCAACAGCCGGAAAGCGCCCTTCGGGACGGTACGGCCCGCCGTAAGCCGGACCTCGTACTTCGTCCATTTGGAAGAGGTGACCGTCACTTCCTCCGCGGCCAGGGCCTGGTCCTCGGAAGAGCCATAGGGGTCGCACAGGACAGCCAGGAGGCCCACCGTGCGGGGTTTTCCCGCCGTGCGCGCCCAGAAGGAGAGCCGGTACTCCGCCCCTTCTTCCAGGCCGATGCCCAGCCAGCCGCCGTTCTCCAGCCCGCACTGGCGGGCCGGATGCCCCGGATAGCGCAGGCGCACATAGTGCGGGTTCCGGTCGAAAGGACCGCCATCCGAGAGGACCTCCACCTTGCCGAAGGTTTTCCACCCCTGCAGGGGATTGTCGTATTCGAAGGAACGGTTGCAGATCTTCTCCGCGTACAGGCCGCCGTCCGCGGCGAAATTGATATCCTCCAGGAAGATGCCGTACATCGTAGGCTGGACGGGAATTCCCGCCGCCGTCTCGTCCACCACCAGAGTCGCTCCCCGCGGCTGAGCGAGGAGGGTGACGGAAAGGAGTACGGACAAACAGAGCGTCAGCCCCCTTCTCATTTCACATCCCATTCATAGAGTCCCGCGGAGAGTTCCGCCGGAAGGTCCACTTCCAGTCTCACGGCCGAGGTGGTCACCGGCTTGAACCGGACCTCGCAGGCCGCGCCCTTGCGGAGCGGATAGCCGGAAGGATCCTCCACCGGAACCCAGTTGCCGGACGCATCCTTGTAGCTGATGCGCCAGGCCTTGGGCACGGAGCAGCCGCCCCAGGGCTGGTCGTCGAACCACCAGACGGAGCTGCGGGACACGGTCGCCGGCGCGGCGAAGTCATAGGTGAGCCACTCGGTGCCGCCCTGCTTGGGCCACCAGTGGTAGTAGGGAGAGGATTCGTCCCCGGGGACCAGCTGGTCGTTGACGGCGCTTATAGAACGGGCCGGGGTGGAGGCGCCGATCTTGGAAGTGGAGGCGAGGGTGGCCGGTTTCGACGGCTTGGTAGCGCGCAGGTCCTGCGGCAGCCACACCGCCATCTCGCCGCTGCCACGGTGGCACCAGGCGTAGTACGGAATGAGGGTCAGGTCCACGTCCTTCACCTCCAAGCGGCCGTCCTTGCCGAAGGAAAGGGTCTGGGCCTTCGTCGCAATCTTGTCGAGACCGAACAGCTCGTCCGAATGCTTCACGGTGAACTGCGGCTCCTGGTTCATCAGGACGCTCCGGACGGAGAAGCCCGGATTGTCCGGCCATTCGGCGCAGTACACCACGGGACCACGCTCAATCGCGATGCGGCCGACGTCGGCCTTCACTTCCGCATGGGCCTTCACCACGCGGGGCTCCAGGTCGAAATGGACCGTCACCTTGTCACCTTTCTTCCACTTCCGGGAGATGGTGAAGTATCCCTGCTCGAGCGCGCTTTCCACGGGAACGCCGTTCACTTTCACGGTATAGCCGGGGCGCTTGCCGTCCACATAGGAGTACAGGTCGGAAGGGACCACGTCGCCGCGGACCCAGCCGGGGATGCGGACCTTGAGGGCCATCTCCTTCTTGAGGGCGGTCTTGTCGATGGTGATTTCGATGTCGCCGTCATACGGATATCCCGTCTTCTGGGTCAGGGTGACAGCCTTGCCGCCCAGTTTCTGCGTCATGGTGTTGGGCATGAACAGATTGACATAGAGCGCGTTGTTCTTAACGGCATAGACGTAGCCGGGAACGGACGGGATGAAGCGGCAGATGTTGGAGGGGCAGCAGGCGCAGCCGAACCAGGCCTGGCGCTGGTGCTGGCCGATGGATTCCAGCGGGTTGGGATAGAAGAAACCGTTGCCTTCCAGGGACACGCCGCTGATGAGGCCGTTGTACAGGGTGCGCTCGAGCACGTCGTAGTACTTGGCGTCGCCATGCAGGAGGAACATCCGGTAATTGACATACACGTTGCCGATGGCGGCGCAGGTCTCGCAGTAGGCGCTCATGTTCGGGAGTTGGTAGTTCTCTCCGAAGGCCTCGCCGTTGTTCGTGGCACCGATGCCGCCGGTGATGTAGAGTTTCTTGGAGACGATGTTCTCCCAGATGCGGTCGATGGCGTCGATGTAGCCCTGGTCCCCGGTGAGGGCGGCCACGTCGGCCATGCCGGCGTACATATAGGCGGCACGGACGGCGTGTCCGACGGCCTCGTCCTGCTCCAGGACCGGCACGTGCGACTGGTTGTACGGATCGTTATGGCCTGTCTTTCCGCGTTCGTCCAGGAAGAACTTGGCCTCGTCCAGGTATTTCTTCTCGCCGGTGGCGAGGTAGAGTTTCGCGAGTGCCATTTCGGCGATCTGGTGACCGGGGATCACGCGGGCCTGGCCGGCGCCGGAACCCACTTCGCGGACCACGCAGTCCGCATAGCGGATGGCGATGTCCAGGAAGTTGCGCTTGCCGGTGGCCTGCCAGTGCGCGACGGCGCCCTCCACCATGTGGCCGAGGTTGTAGAGTTCGTGGCTGAGTTCCTCGTCATTGACCCAGCGCTTGTCGCCCGCCCATTCATGCGGATGCTCCGGGTTCATCGTCCGGGCCGTGTACAGGTAGCCGTCCGGCTCCTGCGCCGCCGCGACGATCACGAGGACGCTGTCGATGTAGGCTTCCAGTTTCTTGTCCGGATAGGTCTGGAGCACGTAAGAAGCACCTTCGATGGTCTTATAGACGTCGGTGTCGTCGAAGGAATAGCCCTTCACCTCATAACCGAGGTTCACCGGCGAATGCATCTGCTTCTCCGCCTTCACGAAATTCTCATAACGGCCTTCGCTCTCGCATTTGGAGAAGGCCAGGGGGATGGTGACCTCGCGGGAGGCTTTCAGCCGCTGTCCCCAGAAAGAATCCGGGGCCACCTTCACGCTGGTGAAGGGAACCGGGTCGATGGGATAACCGCCGGAGGCGGGCTGCGCCTGCAGCGTTGCGGCGACAAGGGCGCCTGCGAGAATCAGGGAAAACTTACCAGTCATAGCGTTATCATTCGAGTCTTTACAAATGTACCGTTTTCCCGGCGCCCTCGCTGGCAGGGAAATCCATATAAATTGTAAAATCGTCCAAGAATAACATCTTTGCCTTCTGGATTTTTCGACTATCTTTGCAAAAGTATGAAAAAAGTCCTCGTCATTCTGTCCCTGCTCTCCACGCTGGCCGCGCACGCCGTTCCCGGTGATTACGCGTTCCGCCAGTACTCCTCCCGCGACGGACTGGCCTCCAATTCGGTGCGCGCCATCCTCCAGGACCATATGGGCCTGATCTGGATCGGGACCGGCGGCGGGCTGGACAGTTTCGACGGGCGGGAGATCATCCACCACCCGTTCCCGGACGGGGAGGCCGGAGGGGTTAAATGCCTCCTGGAAGATTCGTCCAACACGCTCTGGGTGGGAACGGAAAACACCGTTTACCGCTTTTCGGGAAATGACCTGGTCCGGGTGCCCGGCATCCCGGAAGCGGACATCACCGCCATGGCCGAGGGCGAGGACGGAAGCCTGTGGGTCACCTCCTGGGGCAAGGGCGTCTTCCGCATCCGGAACGGCGAGGCGGAAAGCCTGCTGGACGGGCATTTGCTGGAGTATGTGCTGGTTTCCGGGGACGGACGGGTATGGGTGGCCGACTATTCCGACGAGAAAGGCATTCTCGTCTATAACGGAGCGGCAGGGACCTTCGTCTCCCCCAGCCTCACCTTTGAAGGATGCACGCCCACGCGGATCTGCGCGATGGACGAAGACGGGGACGGCGACCTCTGGCTGGGCACCTGGAACCTGGGGCTCTACCGGATGGACGCCGCCACCCGGACTGTCCGGTCCGTCGCCGCGCCGGAAGCCGGATTCCACCACATCCACTCCGTCACGCACGACGGCGGCTGGAATTTCCTGATTGGCTCGGACGACGGACTGCTGGAGTTGAATGTCCTCACCGGAGAACGGACGCTTTACCGGAACGACCGCAAGGACCGGTCCTCCCTCTCCGACAAATTCGTCTATCCTGTGATGCGGGACCGCGAAGGGGGGCTGTGGATCGGAACCTACTATGGCGGCGTGGACTATGCCGCCCCGTACGCGGGACACTTCCTCTTCCGTTCCCTGTCCGAACTGGTGGGGGCGGACGAAGACTACATCATCAGTTGCCTGTGCGAGGATCCGGACGGCACCCTGTGGATCGGCTCCGACAACGGCGGCCTGTTCCGCTATGACCCGGTCCGGAACAGCGCAGGCAGATGGCCGGCCTCATCCGAATGGAGCCGGCGGCTCGCCGCTCTCAACATCCACGCGCTGCTGCGGCAGGGGGACGACCTCTGGATCGGTACCTACTCGGAGAACCTGCTCCGCATCAACCTCCGCACCGGCCGGATCCGGGAATACGGAACCGACGAAGGACTGGATGCCTCCAGCGTCTATTCCCTGCAACTCGGCGCGGACGGGACGCTCTGGGCCGGCACCACCAACGGCATCTGCCGCTACGACGCTTCCGCCGACCGGTTCACCCTGGAGCGTACGGCCGACTGGGTGATGGACATCCTGGCCGTCGCCGACGGAACCCTGTGGTTCACCACGGTCCGGACCGGCGTCCTCCGCCGGTCGCCGGACGGCTCCTGGCGGACTTTCACGATGGACGATGGCCTCCCCTCCAATTACGTCAACTGCCTGCTTTCCGCTCCGGACGGCATCTACGTCGGAACCCAGAAAGGCCTCTCCCTGCTTCGCGAAACAGGCGCGGAAACCCTGCTGGACGGCGGCGACATCCAGAAAATCATCTTCGATGGCAAGCAATTGTGGGTGTCCACGAACTCCGGCATCGTCCGCTATTCTCCGGACAACGGCAGCCAGGAGCCGTTCGGTGCCAGTGACGGTCTCCAGACCAGCCTGTTCTCCCTGAACGCCGGCCTGATCGCCCGGGACGGACGCATCTACGTGGGCGCGGCCGACGGTTTCGTCTCCTTCTATCCCGGCGCCATCAAGACCAACACCATGCCCCCGCCGGTGATTTTCACCCGCTTCCAGGCTTCCGGGGCGGGTGTTTCCGAGAATGTCTTCCAGACGCGTGGGGAAGACCATATCGTCCTTCCCTGGCGGATGCGGGACGTCCGGATCTCCTTCGCGGCCCTCAGTTACAGCGCCCCCGACAAAATCCGGTACGCGTACCGGCTGGAAGGGCTGAGCCCGGAATGGAAGGATCTGGGGAACCAGAACTTCCTGTCCCTGAACCAGTTGCCAGCCGGGCACTACCATCTTCAGGTGATTGCCTGCAACAACGGCGGCGTCTGGAACCAGGAAGGTGCGTCCCTCTCCTTCGCCATCCGGCCGCATCCCCTTCTTTCCAACATCGCCATCACCCTGTACGCGCTTCTCCTGGCGGCCCTGTTCTTCCTGCTGGGAAGATGGCTGCTGCGGCGCGCGGAGCAGAAATCGCACGACCGCTATGAAAGGGCGCTGGACGCCGCCGTGTCCCTGGTCAAGGAGGAAGAAAGGGACGGCCGTGCCCACCTGATCTCCACCCTGGCCGACCAACTGGAAGCGCCTCTTGCGGGCATCGGCGTCCAGTTGGACAAACTCAAGGACGGTACCAAGTCGCCCCAAGCCGTCAAGGGCGGGCTTTCCGTCATCGAGAAGAACCACCGGATGCTCCGGAACGTCGCGTTGAACCTCCAGCAGATGCGCACGGCTCTCGCCCTCCGGGAAGGGCAGGACGGGGAGACCCCGGCGGAAAGCACGCCCGACAAGGAAGAGGACTTCCTGATGCGGCTGGACCGGATCATCAACGAGAACATCGCCAACCCGGAACTTTCCGTGCCCTTCCTGGCCCAGGAACTGGCCATCTCCCGGTCCGGCCTGTTCGCCAAGGCCAAGGAGTTGAGCGGGGAAACGCCCAACAAACTCATCAACCAGGCCCGTCTCAACGCGGCGGCCAAACTCCTTTCGGAGGGGAAGCACACCATCGGGGAAATCTGCTACATGTCCGGATTCTCCTCTCCGAGTTACTTCTCCAAAAGTTTCGTGAGCCAGTTCGGCGTCACGCCCCACGAATGGGCCCGGATGCTCAAGGAGTGAACTTTTGGATGCGGTCTTTCAACCGGCTCTTACAAGGTCTTCAGCGCCTCCTCCAGACGCCTCTGGGCGCGGTCGATGAGGTCCTTCGTGCCGGAACCGTCATTGACGTACTGGATCACCATGTCGGCAAAGTCGATGGCTTCGCGGAGTTTGGTGTTCTTGTTCGGAATCTCCTTGGTCTCGACGACCAGGCGCAGCAGGGCGTCCAGGTCCTCGGGCTCGGCCAGGTTGCCGGGACGCATGGTGTTGATGGCGGCATTCAGGGCCGATGTGGCCTTGGTGACAGCCTCCTGCGTCAGTGCACGGGAATCATCCGCATTCACGGCTTCGGCGGCCGCGAGTTGCTCCAGCATACGGGCATAGCCGTTCGGGGCCCAGGGAGCGAAGGCCGGAACCTTGGTTTCCAGGGCGTTCCAGGCATCCTGCGCCTCCACGCGGGAACGGGCGATGCGGATGGCCTGGTCCAGATAAGTCTTGTCCACGCCACGCGTGTTCTTCGCCTTCTTGCTCTCATTCAGGACGTTCAGGCGCAGATAGTGCGTGCTGTGGTCCGTCATGTAATAGTCGGGATAGAAGGTCTTGTCGCCGAGGGTGAGGGTATAGACGTTGCCGTCCGTGCCGGCATCGGCGGTGTGTCCCTTCAGGACGATGTCGCTCAGGTCGGGGTTCAGGTCGAACTCCGCCTGCTCCCAGACCGTGATGTCCGGAGTCGCCATTACCAGCGGACCGTACATCAGCACGCCTTCCCACATCGGATCGAATGGGGTGCGGGCCTCGTTCACACCCGTGGCGGCGAGGTCCATCTTGTCCGGGCCGAAGTTCAGGTGCTTGCCGAACGGCATCGTCACCTCCACCTGGTCGCCCGCCTTCCACTCCCGTTCGGGAATCTCCACATAGGAGCAAGGCTTGTAATCGGCCTTGAACTTTTTGCCATTGACCTTCACGCTGAACCCTTCCGTGGCCCAGTACGGGACACGCAGTTTAAGGGCGAAGTTGCCGCCTTTTTCGATGGTGATCACGGAGGATTCCGCCGGCCATGCGCATTCCTGGCGCAGGGTGACGCCCTTCTCGTCCCAATTCGCCACCGTAGGCAGGTACAGGCCCACCCAGAGGGTGTTGTCCGACACGAAATAGGCGGCCTCCTGGTATTTGACATGGTTCTCCGCACCCGTACCGCCGCAGCAAGTTTCCTGCGGAGTAGGGCTGCCGAAAGGCTTCGTCGCGTTCATGCCCACCGCATACTGGTAGCACACGCCGTACTCATGCGGATGCACAGAGCCCACGAGTTGGTTGTACAGCACCCGCTCGTAATAGTCCATGTAGCGCGCGTCGTCCGGATTGTATCCGTTCAAGTCCTTGGTGAGTTTAGCGAGGTTGTAGGCGCAGCAGGTTTCGTTGATGTCCGGGTTCGGGAAGAGGTTCCGCTGACGGTCAGACTGGACGCTGGTGTTCATCGACAGCATCTGGGAGTAGGGCTGGCGGAACATCTCGCCGTTTCCGACACCGCCCATCGCATAGGCGTAGCGCCCCTGGACCAGGTTCCAGAAATTGCTGGCGATCTGATAGTAATAGGGATTTCCGCCCACCCGGTACAGGTTCAGCGCACCCACAATCATGGGGATGTGCTGGTTCGCGTGACGGGTGCGGATATCGTCGATGTTCCTGGACAGCGGGTCGTAGAATGCAGGCGAGTCGAAGCAGCCCGCGGCCTCCGTGAGGTGCGCTTTCTCCTCGGGGTCGGTAACCATGCCGGCCAGCCGGGAAAGCACTTCCTGCATGCCGCCCACTTCGCCGGCGATGTACATGTTCCACATTTCATAACGGTTGCCGGGCTTGGCCTGGCGCTCCGCCTTGTCCCCGTCCATCTTCACGTACGTGCGGTAGTGCAGCCGGTTCCACACCCACAAACCCATGTCCTTCGCGATGAGGAGCGCCTTCGCGGCAATCTCCTGGTCGTCGATGTTCGTGGCGATGTCCACGAGGCCCGCCAACTGCTTGTGGATGGAATAGTACGGGGCCCAAACTCCCTTCTCATTGTTATAGGGAGCGTATTTTTCGATGAGGACCGGATGCTGCGCGGGAATCGCGTTGATGTATCCGTAGCCATAACTCCGGCAGTCCTTCTTGTACTTGTCGAAGGCCGCCCACGTGCCTTCCAGTTTGGCAAATTCCGCCTCCGGAACAAGGTCCCGCGCCTCGCGGTAGCGGCCAAGTCTGTTGTCCCACACGAAGGTCATTTCCTGGCAGGCGCGTAGTTCATCCACCATCCGGCGGATGCGGCTGCGGAGTTCGTCCCGAAGGGCCGGGTCGTCCGTGCCCGCAAAGGCGAAGGCCAGGGCGGACATGTAGTGGCCGGAGCCGTGCCCCTTGAGTTTCGTGGTCGGGGAATCCCAGCCGTCGGCCACGGTATAACCCTCCGTGGGCAGGCCGTAGGTGTCACGGTAGTTATATAACTGCTGGGTGATATCCAGCGACAGAAGGTTCTGCACGTCCAGGTCGCGGTTGGCGGTGAGCCGGTTGTCGCCGATGAGCCGGACGCTCCCGAGCGGCAGCGGCCGGGCGACCGGCTGCTGCGCCGGCGCGGCGGGCGTTCCCGCCACCACCGTCACATGGGCATCCACCGGATAGCCGTTCTCCGTCGTATTGTCTCCGAGGATATAGCCCTGGACGGTATAGGTCTCGCCCGCCGGCAAAGCCGCCTCTTCCTCTTCGGTTTCCCGGAGCGAATTCGTCCATTTGACCTGACGCCACTCGCCGGAACGGTCGGAATAGGTCACCCACACCTGGTATGGAAGCACCGGTGCCGTCCCTTCGGGAGCATCGACGCGGACGTCCGCCACCGAGCGGATGTCTTTGTTCGCGCTGCCGCAGGACAGCAGGAGGAGGGAAACGGACAGCAGCAGGAGGCTGAAAGAAGGTCGGAGTTGCATGGTGGTCATCATTTTAGTGCTTTCCAAAGGTAGGAGAAAAAAAAGAACGGTCGATGTAAAATCGTCCGTTCTTATACAAGAAAAATCCAAAAGACGCGTCAGAGCAGGAAAATGAGCATGAGCGGGAGGTAAACCAGCATGTCCAGCCAGATGCTTCCCACGACCACGGAGCGCGGCTTGTCGGGCGGGGCGGGCAGTGCCCGGTCGCTGTCCACCTGATAGCAGACGCCCTCCGGGTTCATGTAGAAATAGGCATGTCCCCGCTGCCCGGCGGGCGCGGGATCGGGGTTCAGGATGTCATAGGATGGATCCTCATAGTCCGGCTGGGAATCATACCGGAGGATGGCGCCGCCGGCGCCGTCACTGTCGATGCGGTCGGGGCTGCCCATCGCCTGGATGATCTGCGTGGTGGTACAGCCCGCCCAGGTGGGGTTCGCATCCCGCGACACCTGGCGATACGTAACGCAAGACGTAGCCAAAACCGCGACAAGCAAGAGAGGGAATAACTTTTTCATGACTCTCACAGAGACAAAAAATGTGCAAAACCGGCAAGTCTTGCACATTTTTTATGGGAAACGCCGGCGCTAGACTTCTGTCGCGGTGGCGAACTCGCGGAGGAAACGCATGTCGTTCTCGAAATAGTGGCGGAGGTCGTTGACCTGCCACTTGAGCATCGCGATGCGTTCCACGCCCATGCCGAAGGCGAAGCCGCTGTACACCTTGGAGTCAATGCCACTGGCCTCGAGGACGTTCGGGTCCACCATGCCGCAGCCCATGATCTCGAGCCAGCCGGTGCCCTTGCAGATGTTGCAGCCCTTGCCCTTGCAGATATTGCAACTCACATCCACCTCCGCGGAGGGCTCGGTGAACGGGAAGTAGGACGGGCGCATCCGGATCTGCGTGTCCGGACCGAACATCTCGCGGGCGAACAGGAGGATGGCCTGCTTGAGGTCCGCGAAGGTGACGTTCTTGTCGATATAGAGGCCTTCCACCTGGTGGAAGATGCAATGGGCGCGGGCGCTGATGGCCTCGTTGCGGAACACGCGGCCCGGGCAGATCACGCGGATCGGGAGGGGCTGGGTCTCCATCGTCCGGACCTGCACGGAAGAGGTGTGGGTGCGGAGGAGGAGCGGGTTCAGATGGCCGTTGGACACGAAGAAGGTGTCCTGCATTTCCCGGGCGGGATGGTTCGGCGGGAAGTTGAGGGCCTCGAAAACGTGCCAGTCATCCTCGATCTCGGGACCTTCGGCCACGTCGTAGCCGAACTTGCGGAAAATATCGACAATCTCCTGACGGACAATGGAGACGGGGTGGCGGGAACCCAGTTCGAAGGGGTCGCCCGGCATGGAGAGGTCCTGCTTGGGGGCCAGTTCCACGGCCGCGGCAGCGGCCTGCTCCTTGAGTTCCTCGATCTTCGCGGTGGCGGCCTTCTTGAGTTCGTTGAGTTTCTGGCCGTATTCCCGTTTCAGTTCCGGGGCGATGCCGCGGAACTGCTCCATCAACGCCGTGACGGAACCCTTCTTTCCGAGCAGGCGGACACGGGCCTCTTCGACTTCCTTTTGCGTAGCGGCCTTCAGTCCGGCCAGTTCCTTCTGGATCTGTTCAATCGCTTCTTTCATACCACAGTCTGGATTAAAAACGGGCAAAGATAACTATTTTCCATCTTTTTTGAGTTCGGCAGAGGCTTTTTCTGCCTTGGCCTTCCGCTTGTCGCGCGCCTTTTTCGCCCGCTGGCCGGTGGCCTTCCAATACTTCTGCCACTGTTCCTCGGTGAAGAAACGCTGGTAAGAGTCGTCGATCTGCTGCATCCACTTGTCCTGGACATTCTGGTACAGGTCCACATTGCCCACCTTCGTCTTCTGGAGTTCTTCCAGTTCGTCCTGGAGGGCGTGGTAGTCGTGGGTGAGGGTGGAGTCCACGTAGAACTCCTGCCAGTATTCGAGGCCTAACTGGTCCGACAGGCGCTTGACTTCCTTGTCGATGAACTCCAGCATCTGCTTCTCCTTCTGTTCCGGCGTCTGGGCCCCCTGGTTCTGGGCCAGCAGGGTGAAGCAGCCCGTGAACAGGGCCGCCGCCAGCATCCATAAGTGTTTCATCCCTTGATAAATTTTCATAAATTTGCAATTGCTTGCAAGCAGGCAAAATTAACAATAATTGAACAAACCCCCAAATACGATGCATAAATCGCACCTTATCCTCCTTCTTTCCGCCTTTTTCGTCCTCGTCCCGGCACTGGACGGCAATACCTGCACGAACGTGATCGTCACCAAGGGCGCCAGCAAGGACGGATCCACGCTGGTCTCCTATGCGGCAGACTCCCACTCCCTCTTCGGGGAACTGTATTTCCATCCCGCGGCGGACTGGAAAGCCGGCTCGTTGCTCAAGGTACATGACTGGGACTCCGGAAAGTATCTCGGCGAAATCGCCCAGATCGCCCATACCTACCAGACCGTGGGCAACATGAACGAGAAGCAGGTCATCATCACCGAGACCACCTGGGGCGGCCGCGAGGAACTGATGGACCGCCGGGGACACATCGACTACGGTTCGCTCATCTACATCGCCCTGCAGCGCGCATCGACCGCCCGCGAGGCCATCTCCGTCATCGTGGAACTGGCGAACGAGTACGGCTATGCCTCCGAGGGCGAGACGTTCTCCATCGCCGACAAGGACGAGGCCTGGATCATGGAACTCATCGGCAAGGGGACGAACCTCCGGAACGGAGTCAATGTGGACAAGGGTATCGTCTGGGTCGCCCTCCGCGTGCCGGACGGGGCTATCTGCGCCCACGCGAACCAGGCACGCATCGGCGCCTTCCCCCTGAATGACCCGGACAACTGCCTGTATGCCAAGGACGTGATCTCCCTGGCCCGGAAAAAGGGATATTTCGACGGCCCGGACGAGGAGTTCAGTTTCAAGAAAGCCTATGGCCCCGCCGATTTCGGCACCGTCCGCGGCTGCGACGCCCGCGTCTGGAGCGCCTTCAACATCCTCTCCAATGGCTGGTTCTCCTTCTATGATGCCGATGGAAAAGCCGTCACCCGGGACGCCTCCGACTACCTGGACTACGCGATGGGATACAATCTCGACGGCGACCTTCCGCTGTTCATCTATCCGCGGGAAAAGGTTTCCGTGAAGGCGGTGGCCGATGTGATGCGCGACCATTATGAGGGTACCCCGATGGACATGACGCAGGATATCGGTGCGGGCGGCAATGCCCTGCCGTACCGCTGGCGCCCGATGGAGTACAAGGCCGAGGGCGGCACCTACCTGAACGAACGCGCCATCGCCACCCAGCAGACGGGCTTCTGGATGATCGGCCAGGCCCGCGACTATGTCCCCGACGAGGTGGGCGGCATCCTGTGGTTCGGAACGGACGATGCGGCCACTTCCTACCTCACGCCGATTTACACCTCCACCTCAAAGGTTCCCGAGTGCTTCCGCGTGGGCAATGGCGACCTTCTCCACTACTCCCCCACCGCGTCCTTCTGGGTGAACAACCGCGTGTCGAATGCCTGCTACAAGATGTACAACATCATGGCCCCGCACGTGCGCAAGAAGATCGACGCGTTCGAAATCGACCAGATGGAGCACAAGACGCATTCCGTGGACAGCGCCGCCGTGGTGCTGTACAACCAGATCGCCGTGAAACTGCAGGACAAGATTTCGTCCAAGCGCGATGTCATGGTGTCCCGCACGCCTTTCGCCAAGGTGACACGCTTCGTCACGGACTACACGGTCCAAACCGCGCAGGACCAGTTCAAGGCCTGGGTCGCCCTGGAGGAAGAACTGCTCGTCAAGTTCATCGACGGCAACGTGAAACCGCAGGAGGAGGACGGCTCCTTCAAGCACTCCGAATACGCCGAAGGCATGCCCGCCAAGATCGAACAGCCCGGCTACACCGAACTCTGGAAGGAAACCGTCGCCCGCGAGGCCGGCGAGGTGCTGAAGGTCAAGGAATAATGCCCGCCGTTTTCACAAACGGGCGTCTGCTGCTGCCGGAAGGGGTCCGTACCGGCCTCGCGCTGGTGGTGGAGAACGGCCGGATTGCCGCCATCGTCCCGGAAGCCGAGGCTCCCGCAGGCGAACGGGTCGATGCCCGGGGGCAGTATATCTCCCCGGGATTCATCGACATGCATGTCCATGGCGGCTGGGGGCATGATTTCCTGGACGGAACGGTGGAAGCCTACCTGGAACCGGCCCGGCAGCATGCCCGGCACGGGACCACGACCATGACTCCATCCCTGGCAACGGCCTCGTTCCCGGACTATGAGCGGGCGGTCCGTGCCTATCGCGAAGCCCTGCCGCTGAACGTTTCCGGCGCCCGGTTCGCGGGCATCCATTTCGAAGGACCGTTCTTCTCGCCCGCGAAGGCCGGGGCGCAAGACCCCGCGCCGCTGAAACGGCCTCTTCCGGAAAACTATCTCCCGCTTCTCGAGGCTTTCCCCGAGACCGTCCGCATCAGCGCCGCTCCGGAGTTGGAGGGGGCGATGGAACTCGGAGAGGAACTGAAACGCCGCGGTATCGTCGCCGCCATCGCCCATACCGACGCTTCCTGCGCCGTGTGCGAAGAGGCCTTCCACCACGGCTACTCGCTGATGACGCACTTCTACTGCGCCATGTCCACGGTCACCAAGCGCGGCTATCGCCGCTACGCCGGTGCCGTGGAGGCGGGTTACCTGCAAGACTTTGACATTGAGACGATTGCGGATGGAAATCACCTGCCGGACGACCTCCTTCGGATGGTGTACCGCCTCAAGGGACCGGACCGCGTAGCCCTCTGCACCGACTCCATCCGCGCCACCGGCCTGCCCGACGGCGAATACATCCAGGGCAGCCTGGAGAACGGCATCAAATTCGTCGTGGAGAACGGCGTGGCGCTGCGGCCGGACCATGGCAGCCTCGCGGGCTCCGCCGCCACGACGGACCGGCTCGTCCGCACGATGGCGCGCGCTATCGCGGGCGCCTCGGGCCTCGCCG
>JAEEGK010015499.1_pt1 | contig 16889 bp, 19 predicted proteins | sample 8958771 | NCBI WGS metagenome assembly JAEEGK01 (sample SAMN16246547, study PRJNA631951) | gut metagenome | biome: gut microbiome; feature: rumen; material: SC-attached | host: Bos | place: Iran: Karaj | collected 2018-10 | reverse complement strand
TTTTCGGATATTTGTAAAGACAGTCTTTCAATATTGGATGATCCTGAAAGCAGCGGATCCTGAGTAATATAGTCCTTCATCTGCTTGAATGTGCGTATCAAGGCTTTACTCTGACGAATGGCAAGATTGCCTTTTAACACTGTCATGAGCATATAGACCCCGGATTCCGTAAAGCACCAGGGCATATATTTGACATTGCCGCCACGGCCATCTTTGTTCAAGGTCAAATTTTTTGACCTCACCAGATCATCAAGTTCGGTTTTTGTTATCTGAAACCGAAAGTCTTCGTCAAATTTCTCGATATTGTTTTTGACTTGCTGATTGAATGCCTTGGTAGTATATCCGTATATTTCAGCCAGATCCGAAGCGAACATAACACGCTGGCCTCTAACGGTGTAGATTTTTGCTTTCAGGGTTTCTACTGTGATTTCAACAGGAACAAGTTCATTAGATTTACTATCGCTCATGATTTCCTCCCATTCTTATTCAGTATGGTTCACAACAATGTTCAAGGTCAAAAATTTTGACCTTGAACCCGATAGTTGTTTTTGTAGCATTTGCATCATGTTTATGATTTTAACATTCATTATATACTGTGTCAATCTATAGAAGCAGCAGAAGTACGATATTTTGTATACTTTGTAGTCAGATTGTTTATTAAAATTTTATAAACTGGTGCCGAAAGCAGGTGTAAGTACGAGTTATTGGACATATTTTTTGGGATAATCAGGGAAGATGAGGGGAGTAGCAGCTTTTTTATGAAAAATATTAAAAGGGGGATGATTGGAGTGAAGGCTTTGATGAGAAAAACATTCATGAAAGAAAATGACGGAAATGGGATTTTAAATACGAGTGTTGCTGCCGGGAATGTATCCGGTGGCAATATCTTGAAAAACAGACGGCTCGCCATGGATGGCAGCGTCTTTGTTCGGAGGATCTGGTATGACACTATTTACGCACGGAGGCACAAATAGATATATAAAAAGGCTTTATGAAATAAACTTTGATAAACGTGAAAATGAAAACATAGGGACAGATTGGCTTAAAATGAATATGTAACCTTGCTAGGGGCACTTGATAGTTATGATCAGGTGTCCTTTTTCTTTTTTACTTTTTTCGGACCATAGCAGCCTTTATGGCGACGACATAGGAAAATACCAGGTTATTTTGGGACATTGGGCATGATTTTGTACATATTACCAGGTGAGAGGGAAAAAATATCAAAAAAACTTTGAAAAAAGTTTCAGTTTCGTGTGAAAAAACAACAGTGAAAGTACAGATTGTTTATGGGGGGATAAATATCAGGATATTAAAACTTTATTAACTATCTTCTGAGAGGGAAATTTCTTGGGAAAAGACCGGTTGCGAAAGTAAAGATTGTTTATAGAAGGGGGAAAAAATAAGTTTTGGAGGTGGTGCATAAGACGGAAGGTTATAAATAACTAATTATTAAAATTTTATTAAAAAGTGCAAAAGAACCCCGAAAGTTGGGAAAAATCGAATTTTTTTTTACAGTGTAATAGTAGAGGGAGTATAAATCGTCTCAATATAACATGGGTGCTGTCTGAAGCAGATATGCCCCTACCGTTAACGATCATGATACGACCGAAAACTGAATATTTATAGGCTTAAGAAGCATCCGGTTTCTTGGAACGACTCTCTTGAAAAAAGAATCTAGACAAGATTAGAAAGGTGGGTGCTTTATGGTCAAAAAGAATTCTTACGCAAAAGAGAAGCAGTACGCAAATGGCGGAACACGAAACGGAAGGTATTACAGGACGGGACTTATCCCCTATGATACAATACGCTGTATCTGTAAGGGGGATAATAATGCATTTGAGGAGGTAGTAAAAAGGTATGAGAAAAGTGCATGGCGCTGGGCAAAAGATATCGCGGAAAACGAGTTTGATGTGAAATGCCTGTACGGGGATGAACAGGATATGACCCAGACGATATGGGAAAGCTTACAGGAGCTTTTGAAGGTCAGATTTAAGCCCAAAGAAAGCAAAAGTGAAACGGAAAAAGAATTTGTAACATATATCGAAAAAGCAGTAAAGAATTTCCTGAGAAATGAGATCAGGAAAGAGTTGCCGAAGCTTAAGTATGAAGAGAGTATGGATCCGAACAGGGTGGACAATTCATATCGTCAAAGAAGATTAAAAAGAGAAGACGAGCATGAAATATGTATCTGGAAGATCGTGATACCGTTCAGGGACAGAAGGCTGATAAAAGTGCTTGAAAAAGGGCTTTCCGGATTAGAGGCAAGGCACAGGAAAGTACTTGAACAGGCAATGCTTAACAACTTTAAAAAAGATGCGATTGCGGAACTTCTGGAACTTGAAGAAAAAAGTGTGGAAAACTATCTTAGCGAGGCTATAGGGATACTAAAGAAGTATAAGGAAGACGGAGACAAATAGGCATTTTAGATCCTTACCATAGACAGGTTTGATGACAGATTGAGGGTTGCAGTGCCCCGGCTGTTATCAGCCCTATAAAGCATATGAGATATGAGGCTTGACAGTGCCCTGCGTTTCGTGTGCTTTACGGGCTGATAAGGCAGATGTGATCTGGCGGTCATGCTTTGATCGGCATAACAGAACATTGACAATTGAATATCATGTCCTGCAGAACGCAGGGAGCAGTGAGTTGCGATACGGATACGCCAGAATGGTCCTTCTTATATATGAAGAAAGACGGGTTCATCTTGAGGGACCGGAGCGATGGATATCCGTACAAAATAGGGCTGTGGAGCCTTAGGACTTTGACGCTGTTCTTTATAATGATACTTCCCGATGGGAATGGGGCCGTGGAGGCTGGTGGAATACCAATGTGGCACGAACCTGGTGCCGCTGCAGGACATTATTTTTTATAAAAGATTTAAGGCCGTTAAGGTCTGCCAATCTGTTCCTACCTATATATAATAGGCGGGAACTGATGGGCAGATGTTTCTGTGCCAATTATATTTCAGCGAGAGGAGCGTAATAGGATGAAGAAGTATGATCCGGAAGAACAGGTGGAGTGTACATACCGGGGAATGACAATGGGTATACCCGTGAAGCTCTTTACCAGCATGACCTTCAGGGTGGGTCTCGACGGAAAAAAGTTTGTCCGTTATAAAGAAGGAGCCTACCTGTATTCTGTAAGCGAGAGGGAGTTCTTTGACATTGCCCATGAAGCCAAGGCTGTTTATAAGAGAAACAGGATGGTGCTTGTCAAGCTTGAGCTGGTAGATAAGTATATGGAGCTGTTCAGGGAAAGAAGTTAAGGTATGCAGAGGATATTTTTGAGATACTGAAAAAAAGACTTGACTTTTTAGTAACTGAAAATGTATAATGGATTCATAGCGAAAGGGGGTGCACAGTTTGGCAAAATTAGGTAGACCTAAGAAGGATGTTCACCGTGAAAATGCAGTAATGGTAAGGTTCACGGATGCAGAATATGAGAAATTGAAGGACTGTGCCGCCCAGAGTAACTTGACCGTGGCGGAAACCATAAGAAAAGGAATCATTGATATAATAGGTTCCGAAAAGTAAGTCTTGTCAGTCCTCTCTTCCTATCTGCAGTGAAAGGAAGTACACAACATGGCAAAGGTTAGGAAAGATACAAAGGGACGGGTATTGCATAAGGGAGAGTCATATAATCGGACAAAGGGTCTTTACTGTTATAATTTTACAGATCCATCCGGCAACAGGATATTTATTTATTCCCGGGATCTTGGGGATCTCCGTGAGCGGGAGGAAGAGATAGCCAAGAACAGGCTTGATAAGATAGATATCTATACGAAATCAAGGTCTGATCTGAACTATGTGTTCGACAGATATATAACAACAAAGACAGAACTCCGCAGCACAACGATGACTAATTATGTATTTACCTATGACCGTTATATAAGAAATGGCTTTGGCAAGAAAAAGATAGGTGAGATAAAATACTCGGATGTTTTGATGTTCTACAATTCTTTTCTTGAAAAAGGTCTGAAGATCAGTACGGTTGACTCGATGCACTGCATCCTTCATCCTGCTTTCCAGATGGCTGTAAGAGACTGTATTATAAGGAACAACCCGACTGATGGGGTAATGGCTGAGCTTAAGAAGAAACTAAAGGGCAGGCCTGAACCAAGGCATGCGCTTACCATTGAAGAGCAAAGGGCGTTCTTAAGATACCTGGATAAGCCGGAGAACGAAAGATGGAAGAATCTGTTCATAGTGATGTTTGGAACAGGATGCAGAGTCGGAGAAATAATCGGACTGAGGTGGGAAGATGTTGATTTCAGTAAGAACACGATCTGTATAGACCACAGCATCACATATTATCCGAGGCATGACAATGATTACAAGTGTGAGTACCGGGTTGCGCTCCCGAAGACGGTGGCCGGCATAAGGACGATTCCTATGCTGGACAAGGTAAGAGAGGCTCTGCAGGCAGAGAAGGAGTACCAGGAATCTACAGGAATGAGATGCATATCGCAGGTTGATGGTATGTCGGGATTCATTTTCTTTAACAGATACAGGACGCTCCATAACCCCAACAGCCTTAACAAAGAGATCAAGCGTATGGTTATTGACCATAATGCCTCTGAAGAGGTTAAGGCAAGCAGGGAACACAGAGAGCCGGTACTTATACCAAGATTCAGCTGTCATATTACAAGACATACTTTCTGTAGCAGGCTCTGCGAGAATGAGACTAACATCAAGTGTATCCAGGGAGTAATGGGGCACAAGGAAATACAGACCACTCTGGATATTTACGCAGAGGTCTCAGAAGCAAAAAGACAGGAAGTATTTAAGGAATTAAACAGTAAAAATGTTTTTTAGGAAGAGTCCGTGATGGACTCACTACAAGTACACAAAAAAATAGCTAGTCCTACATTTGTACACGATTTTTCAAATCTTCGGTGCAATTCGGTGCAGGACAGCGACAAATGAAAAAATGTAACAGTTGGCTTTATTGCAAGACTGTGCAAGAGGACAACAAGTATCGGGTAATAATCCCGACGTTGAAGTCGCTGAGTTAAAGAGGATTAAGAAGAGTATAAAATTAGAATAATAAGATTATGAATGCCGGTCGAAAGACCGGCATATATTTTGACCACTAATGACCACTTAAAAACTGTGGTCAAACGAGCCATTAAATTGACATCCTTCCCTATATATGCTATCATGTGCTATAAGGGGTTTTAGGCGAATCAGAAGGAGGTAAGATAGATGGTAAAATTCTATATATGTGAAACATGCAAAAACATAATAACAAAAATCGTAGACTCTAAGGTACCCGTAGTATGCTGCGGCAAGCCCATGAAAGAGCTCGTACCCGGAGCAGTGGACGGAGCACTGGAGAAGCATGTACCTGCAGTAACCATAGAAGGGAATACAGTAAAGGTACAGATAGGTGAAGTGATACATCCTATGCTGCCCGAGCACTATATACAGTTCATTGCTCTAGAGACAAAGGGCGGAGTGCAGATCAAGAACCTCAAGGCAGGAGATGAGCCTAAGGCAGAATTCGTACTGGCAGACGGTGATGAGGCAGTAGCAGTGTATGAATACTGCAACCTTCATGGGCTGTGGGTAAAGGAAATCTAAAGAAAAGATTGGTGAAACAGGAAAATGGCATTTGATAACTCAAAGAAATATACTCCATTTGAGAAAAAGGTATGGCTCTCTTCCCCCACTATGCATGGTGAAGAGATAGAGTACGTAAAAGAAGCATATGAGACCAACTGGATGAGTACAGTAGGTGAAAACATAAATCAGGTAGAGAAGCTGGCATGTGATAAAGTGGGATGCAAATATGCAGTAGCACTTTCTGCCGGTACGGCAGCACTCCACTTAGCCATGAAGCTCGCAGGACTTGACCTGTATGGCCAGCCTCAGGTAGGGCATGGGGCACTGGAAGGTAAGAAGGTGTTTGCCAGTGATATGACATTTGATGCTACGGTAAACCCTATAGTGTATGAGGGCGGTATACCGGTATTCATCGATACAGAGTATGATACCTGGAATATGGATCCGGTGGCTCTGGAAAAGGCATTCGAAATATACCCCGAGGTAAAGCTCGTAGTAATGGCTCACCTCTATGGTACTCCCGGTAAAATAGATGAGCTAAAAGCAGTATGTGATAAGCATAATGCCATCATCATAGAGGATGCCGCAGAGTCTCTGGGTGCTACATACAAGGGAAGGCAGACCGGTGTATTCGGTAAGTATAACTGCATAAGCTTCAATGGTAATAAGATCATAACCGGAAGTGCCGGAGGAATGCTCCTTACAGATAGCCTGGAAGCTGCTAACAAGGTACGTAAGTGGTCAACACAGGCCAGAGAAGCAGCATCATGGTACCAGCATGAAGAGCTGGGCTATAACTATAGGATGTCAAATGTCATAGCCGGTGTAGTAAGAGGACAGTTCCCTCACTTGGAAGAGCATATAGCTAAGAAGAAGGCTATATATGAGAGATACAAGGAAGGATTAAAAGGCCTTCCGGTATCTATGAATCCTTTTGACGAGAAGAACAGTGAACCTAACTACTGGCTCAGCTGCCTTATAATAGACAGAGATGCTATGTGCAAACAGGTCAGGGGCGAAAAGGATGTATGCTACATAAAAGAAAAAGGCAAAACATGTCCTACAGAAATCCTTGAAGCTTTAGCGTCAATCAATGCAGAAGGCAGACCTATATGGAAGCCGATGCATATGCAGCCTATATACAGACTTAATCCGTTCATCACAAAAGACGGGAACGGAAGAGCCAGGACAAATGCTTACATCGAAGGCAGCATAGAAGATGTCGGAATGGATATATTTGACAGAGGCCTGTGCCTGCCGAGTGATAATAAGATGACAGAAGAGCAGCAGGACAGAGTGATAGAAATAATACATAAGTGTTTTGAATAGATGAATGTGATATAGCAAACATTTATTTAAAGAATACGAGTGGGTGTTAGATATATGCTGATTCAAGTTATTACTACAAATTTTCAGTTGAAAAATGATAATAATGACAATAATATAATTTTTTCTGACATATCACGACCTGTAGCGTTAGATGATTTTGATGTTGTTATTATTGATTTATCTGATGAAAGACTATGGCGTTTTTCAGGAGTTTCGATTGGTTCACTTGATGATTCTTCGGATTTGAGAGCAATACGAGAAATGGTTTATGGGTCTGAAAAAGCCAAAATAGTCTATGTTTTCCCACAAGATGGAGAGTATAGTTACCATTACCACGGCAACCGTTATATGGATAGTGAACGGATTAGAAATATTATTACCAATAATTCATACCGTAGCGAGTATATGGATTGCTTTCCTTGTGATAGTATTGAAAAAAAACTTATTTATGAACCGACAACTACTATTATTGAAGATGTTAGTTTTAATGCTGATTTCCATTTTATAGACGTTGTTGAGGAGAGCTTAACAAAATCTGAGAAAAGCTGCAAAATAACTACAATAAAAGACTTTGATGGAAGTTATTATACTACTTTAGATATTTGTTCTTCATCAGAAAAAATAAAAGGGTTTGTTAATTATTTCTTTTTACAAAAGGAAGAAGATATTCCTGATTGGGTTAAGAACTATGTTTTTTTTGATGATGAAAACCAAAAGAACACTATTAAAGAAACACAAGAAAAGATTGCTTCTTTAGAAGGTATGATAGAAAAAGCCGAGGATGTAATCAAGCATAATAATAGAATTAAATCGATACTGTTTGCTAATGGAGATTTGTTAGTTGAAGTTGTTTTTGAGATACTAGAAGATATCTTAAATTGTGATTTGACAGACTTTGTTGATAAAAAGAAGGAAGATTTTTGTATAAATATAGGAAAAGATGTTTTTATTGGTGAAATAAAGGGGGTAACATCAAACGTTAAAAGTGAACATATCTCGCAATTGGATGTTCACTACCAGGGATATTTAGACGAAAAATCAGAAAAAATAGATAATAGTGACGTACATGGATTATTAATTATCAACTCGTTTAGAACTAAGTCATTAGAGGAAAGAGAACCCATTCATGAAAATCAAATATCCCTAGCAAAAAGAAATGGTAGTTTGATAATTCTTGCGGCGACTCTTTTAAAAGTCTATGAGCTTTTTTTAAGTGGTAAGATTACTACTGATGATATAATAAATGTTTTTAAATCAAAAATAGGATTATTGGAAATAACTGATTTTACGAAACACATAAAAACTAATGTTCCTTAAAAATAATTGAAGGAGATACACAGAGTAGAAGGTTTATTTGCAAAATGTACTTAAGTGTATTTTGGAGCTTTTTTAACGCCTAAGGTTATCAGACAATTAGGAGATAAGAAAATGTTTGAAAAAGAAATAAACGAAATAGTTGCTCCGTTTTTAGATCGATATGAGTTGATTTCGGGAGGTAGTTGTGAATATTATCTAAAAGATGGTTTTTATATAGAGTTAAAAGCTAAATTTCCAATAACAAATAAAGAAACTATACTATCTTGGAATTCAGCAAAAATTGTAATAGAGTATCCCTATGTTCATGTAATTAAAGGGTATGGAAACGATATACGATATGCCCTTAATCTGATTAGATTTAATAAATGATTTTCAAATATACAAAAATATTATAGCAAAGCATGTGGATTTATATGAATAGAGAAGAGATAAGATATAAGTTATTTGAATTTGCATTTACTATGGCATTTCAAGATGCCACTTTAAGAAATGCATTTCAAAAATGGGACGATGAATCGGAAGATTCATTTCATGAACGAAAAAAGACTATCAAAGATAATTCGCGAGAACATGTTAAGAAATATGTTGATAGTATTTTTAGCGGAAATATTAAGGAAACTTCAGATGTATTGGCAACAATTGAAAAATGTTGTAATAGTAATTTGGGTTTTACATTTGGAAATGCCCAAAAACTAGTAAATATGACAGCGAAATATATGTTCTTGTCAGTATATTCAGATGAAAGCAAGAGGGAACTTTTTCGGAATTGCCACTGTCCTATGGATGGGGTCATGCTTAGAAAAGTAAAAACAGAATTTCCGACGTTTAAACTAGATTCCAGTTTTTCTTGGAGCAAAATGGAGATGGAGAACAGCACTATTCCAGAGTATTATATAGAATTTCAAGAGCATATAAAGATGCTAGCAGTGAAACTAGAAGAAGGGCAAGATAGAAAAGACATAATACCGATTGAAGTAGATTACATATGTTGGGAATAGTATAGGAAGCAAAAATAGGATTTATACGGAGGGGTGTTTATGCAAAATGATTACAACGAATATATGATTGGTTCGGATAATTGTCCCAAAACAGATGTGATACTTACCCAAGATGCATGTAAAGGTTGCTCACATTATAAAGGATTTTTTTTATATCACGAACAACTTAGATGTATTCGCTGTAGTTACTGGGGCGATACTAGGAAAAGCGTTAACAGTGATTAAGAAGTTTTTTTGTGAAGATAATTCTTGAGTTAAGTGGAGAATTTAGATGTATGCAAAATATTTAAAAAGATATTTGGACTTTTGGATAGCATTAATAGCTTTTATAGTGTTGTCACCGATACTTATGGCTTTAACGCTGATTGGAGCTGTAAAGATGAAAGGGAATCCTTTCTTTACACAGGAAAGACCGGGACTTCATGAAAAGATATTTAAGCTGATCAAGTTTAGGACGATGACCAATGAGAAGGACAAGAACGGAAACCTCCTGCCTGATGAAAAGAGATTGACAGTGTATGGAAAGTTCTTACGTTCAACCAGTTTAGATGAACTTCCTGAGTTGATCAATATCCTTAAAGGTGATATGGCAATAATAGGTCCACGTCCTCTACTTGTAAGATATCTTCCCAGATATAACAAAGAGCAGCATCACAGACATGATGTAAGGCCGGGGCTTACCGGATATGCTCAGGTGAATGGAAGGAATGCTCTGACTTGGGAAGACAAATTCAAGATGGATGTATGGTATACAAAGCACATTACAATGGCTACAGACATCGGTATATTATTTAAGACAGTTAAGATTGTTTTAAAAAAAGAGGGTATTAGTTCAAATACCTCTGCGACAATGGAAGAGTTCATGGGTATAAATAAAGGCAAATGAAAGATAATAAGCACATAGGATAAAATCATAGAATTATATACTCGATTAAAGATATTAGTAGATGGCTATGATATCATAAAGAAATATTGTATTAGTAGTTAATTCAAAAATAATAGGATTATTTTTAATAAAGAGCGGGAGAAGATAATGACTATTTTAGTGTTAGGAAATGGTTTTGATTTAGCTTTAAAACTACCTACTTCATATAATGATTTTTTGAAATTTGCGAAGGCAATGAAAGAGTTTGCGCAAAAGCCGTCAGAATTTGATTTTGCTAACATGAAACGATTTGATATAGATTACAAAGTGATACAACTCATAAAAGAAGACGCAGGAAATAGAACTAATAATTTGTTTTCTTATGTAAAAAAATTTGAGAGTATAAAAGAAAACTTTTGGCTTTATTATTTTGAGTTAAAACAAGAAGATTTAAAACGCTATAGTAAAGTACGGTGGATAGACTTTGAGGAAGAAATATCAAAGGTTGGCAAGGAAATAACTACTATTGTTGAAAAAAATAGTAACCATTTAGACGCGGAAATTGGAACTAATGCTCCAGCGTATATCTTATCTTTTATGCGCGATTGTTTTGATATGAAATACTATCGTGATATTCATGATAAAATCTGTGGAGATTTGGATTATTTAAGATGGTTATTAAACTTTTATTTATCGAGATATGTAAATAGACTCGATGTAGATAATTATCCACCCGTTCTTAATAATGATTTAGACAATAATGATGATATACGCATTATTTCGTTTAATTACACAAACACTGTGGAAAGATGTTTTGGAAAGTATGTTAAAAATATTGATTATATTCATGGACTTGCAGGTGAAAATGAGGGAGATATAGTTTTTGGTGGAAAATTTGATTCTGATGAGAATAGCTTTTTGGAGCTTTCTAAAGCTTTTCAGCGGGTGAAATATCCAACAAAATATGATTATATCAGATGGTTAAATGAAGTAAAAGAAAGTAAACAAAAGAAGATTGATGATAAAAATAGTAAGCTATTACAAGAAAGCAATATGACGGTTATTTTGGATAGATTAAGCAAAGGGGCTGATAAAATGATCATTTTTGGCCATTCTTTAGGAATGACGGATTCTGATATTATTGGTAGACTGTTTTCAGTAGACAATATGAATATAAAAGTTTATTGTCACGTAAAGAAAACTGAATCCGCAATAGATGAATCTGATAAAAATGAGATAATACGAAATCTTCACCGTATTTTGAAAGAAGGTGAGGTTGAAGAAAGGAAAGCAGAGGGAAAGCTTGAGTTTTGCGACTGTTATTGAAATAGTAATAGTGTATTCATTGTGCTAATAAGAAATATAATGTAAAGAGAATATTTGATGAACAAGTTCAACACGAATTTATAGCCTTGTTATGATGTGTTTTCTGATAATTGATTAACGAGGATGAAAATGTTTTTATAGATTGAGATATAGGAATAAGTTATTGTATGTTAATTGAGGGAAATTAAGATGGAAAAAAATAGAACATATAATATAAATAATAACGTAAAAAATTACAGTTTTAAAACCAGTACTACAAATAGTAGGAAGTATTATAACTACAAAAATTATAGTATTATGAATGCAATTTCTAAAAGTTCCGAGGCAGTATCACATTTGGAAAGATATGATTTCTCTTCAGTGAAATCATTAAGAGATATGGAGTAAGGCATAGTATGCAGAGTATTTTGTCTAAAGATATTTATGTTGGAATAGTAAATCCTGAAAATGTAGAAAAATATGAGCAATCATTAAATTCTTTTTTGTCCTATAATAGGAATATAAATGAAGCAATAAAAAACAAAACCATTGTACTTAAGGAAAAAACAGATTACGATAATCGTGATTTAATTATGGCGTATTATGAAAAAAAAGAAGGTGATGAAAAGGCTACATTAATAGGAATAGTTGTTTTTTGTGCCTCTTGCGTAAGAGCAAAATATAGAATAAACATGGAGACGATACAGGTTAATCTCCCTGCAGTTCGAATAGAGACTTTTGCTATTCAAAAGGAGTATTCTAAGAATAATTATAAAATTGTATTTGATGATAGCAAAGAGTGTTCGTGCGCAGAATTTGTTATGGAACATTTTATAAACTATATAGATGGACAATCAAAAAATGTAGGAATAACACATGTTCATTTAAATTCTGTACACAAAAAAAAGGTTACAGACTTTTATGAAAAGCAAGCTTTTCGAAGATTCAACGCAAATGAAAGAACATTTGAAGATGGTGACTCCAATGAGGAATTCTGTTATATACGTACTTTACCAAATGCTATAGGGAGAACAAGGCCGGAGTTTGGCGGTTCAGTTTGATTATTAATAGTGTTATGAGAGTAAGTAGAGAAACATTGTTTAGGATGCGATAATAATGAAAAAAGTATATAACTTCAATGGTTTTGATTATATAACAGGGAACTATAAGGGTGATTTTGAAATAAAAAAACATTGATATTCATATGAAAAGCTCGGGCTAAACAAATTTGAATATAATTCATTGTATGTTTGATTTTTAGGATGGTTTATCACGAAAAGGATAGTTGAAAAACTCTAGTATTATACATAACTGCAAAATATAAAACTATAGACGAAGAAGGTTATCATGATAAAGATTTTGTTTACCGGAGTAGGACGAAGAATAGAGTTATTGCAGGCATTTAGAGAAGCGGCTCTTGTCCTGAACAAAGAACTAAAAATATATGGAGCTGATATGGCGGGTACTGCACCAGCCCTTGCATACTGCGATTACGTAAGGAAAGTAGTAGCTATGAAGGCTCCGGATTACATAGATAACCTTTTGGATATATGTAAAAAGGATAAGATAGACTTAGTTGTCCCTACTATAGATACTGATCTTTTAGTACTTAGTGAGAATCTTGAACGGTTCGAACAGATAGGAACTAAAGTAATGATAAGTGCTCCTGATAAGATCAGAATCTGTCGGGATAAGAATAATACCTCACAGTTTTTTGTTGACTGCGGACTTCATGCTCCGATGCCGGTAAATGATTGGAGAGAGTATCAGGCAGGATATCCTGCTTTTATAAAACCGAAGGATGGATCAAGTAGCATAAATGCGTTCAAGGTTGAGAATAAAGAAGAACTGGAAGTATATGCAGGACAAATAGAAGACTACATAGTGCAACCCTTTGTCAGTGGACGGGAGTATACTATAGATATCTTCTGTGATTGGGATGGAGAACCTATTAGCATAGTACCCCGGGAACGTATGCAGGTTAGAGCTGGTGAAGTGCTTAAAACACAGATATATATGGATCAGACTATGATCGATGAGGCAAAGGCCTTATGTAAAGCGTTTAAGCCTTGCGGACCGATGACAGTACAGTTGATCAGAGATGAACAGGGAATAGACTGGTATATAGAGATTAATCCGAGGTTTGGTGGAGGAGCTCCGTTATCCATGAAGGCCGGTGCCAGAAGTGTAGAAACCATCCTTAAGCTCTTAGAAGGAGAAACACCTAAATATATAACTGATATTGCTGATGGAGCAGTATACAGCCGCTTTGATCAATCGGTATGTATTAAAGAAGGTAAAAAAGAGATAAAAGGCGTTATCTTTGATCTAGATGATACGCTTTATTCTGAAAAAGATTATGTGAATTCTGGATTCCATGCGGTTTCAGAATATCTGGGCGGGGGATTTGAAAAACAGTTATTTAATCTGTTTGAAGAAGGTAAACCGGCGATTGATGTATTATTACAACAATTAGGAAGAGAAGAAGAAAAAAAGATTGTCATAGATATATATCGAAATCACAAACCGGATATTGAACTATATGATGGAGTAGTTGAGCTTATAAAGAGTATAAAAGCTTCAGGGAAAAAAGTAGGGGTTATCACAGATGGTAGACCTGAAGGACAGAGAAAGAAATTAGAAGCATTAGGTTTATACGATTTAGTTGACGATATTATTATCACAGATGAACTTGGGGGAATACAGTTTCGTAAGCCTTGTGACATAGCTTTTAGGATTATGGCAAATCGATGGAGAGTTAATCCGGCAGATATTGTATATGTTGGAGATAATGCTACGAAGGATTTTCAAGCACCGAAACAGCTGGGAATGCGGTATATTTGGTTTCAAAATTCAAATGGATTATATAGAACTGAAACAGATGATGAAAAAGTAGATGCTATTTTAGATATAACTAGAATGATTTGATGGAAGGATATGGGTTATGAACGTTCTATTTTTAACGCTATTAGAATTTGAATCATTACAAGATAGAAATATATATACGGATCTTTTAAGAGAATTTGTTAAAAATGGACATAATGTTTTTGCAATATCACCTGTTGAAAAAAGAAGAAATGTTGATACGCATTTGGTGAAGGAAAAAAATACTAGAATACTTAGGCTTAAAATCGGTAATACCCAAAAAACTAATATAGTTGAAAAAGGTATTTCGACGATTATGATTGAGCCTACTTTTAAGAAGGCTATAAAAAAAATCTTTTCAAAAGTTAAGTTTGATTTGGTTTTGTATTCTACTCCACCAATTACTTTTGTATCAGCTATTGAATATGTAAAGAAAAGAGATGACGCAAAGACATATTTACTTTTGAAGGATATCTTCCCGCAGAATGCAGTTGATATAGGAATGTTGAGTAAGACAGGAGTTAAAGGTCTTTTATATAAGTATTTTAGGAAAAAAGAAAAAAAGTTATATAAGATTTCTGATTATATCGGCTGTATGAGTCAAGCCAATGTGGATTATGTCATAAAACATAATCCGGAAATTAATCCGAAGAAAGTTGAGATTTGTCCAAATAGTATTGAAGTTGTAGATAAAAGCGTGGATGCTGAGACCAAAGTGCAGATAAGAAAAAAGTATGGAATTCCCCTTGATAAAAAGGTATTTGTTTATGGCGGAAATCTTGGAAGACCACAAGGAGTTCCTTTTGTTATTAAATGTTTAAAAAAGTGTAATACTATAATAGACGCATTCTTTTTGATTGTTGGAAATGGGACAGAGTATAGTATCCTTGAAAAATTTGTTAAAGAAGGAAAAACTACTAATGTAAAACTGATGCGGAGTTTACCTAAAGAAGATTATGATACTTTGGTAGGTGCTTGTGATGTTGGATTGTTGTTTTTAGATCATCGGTTTACAATACCTAATTTCCCTTCAAGGATACTATCATATATGCAAGCTAGGCTTCCTATATTAGCTGTAACAGACAATAATACAGATATTGGACAGATAATAGTGGATGGAAGGTTTGGTTGGTGGATGGAGAGTAATGATTACAATAAGTTTAATAATATTGTGAAAATAATATGTGAAGCTAAAAATCTTATTGAGTTGGGCGAAAGAGGATTTATCTTTCTTAAAAAAGAGTATTCTGTTGATATTTGTTACCAGACTATAGTGAATAAAAAGTAAATATTTTTAATAGAGAAAAGAGTATATCAGAGAGGTACTATAGTTATGCTGGATAAAGGCTGCTTTAGTTGAAAAAAATCCAGATACCTTGGCGAGGTGAATTTACGGATTAAGGAGACTCATGATAGAGAGCGTTTCTTTATATGAGGATGGCTAGCATGGCAATTTGTATAATTCTGAAAATTCCAAATTGATATAATTTGAATGATGAATGATTGTATTAGGAAGGGCTTAGTTATGAGAAATAGGATTATTAAAAGAGTTATTGAAATAGGAATTGTTTTGATTATAATAATCTTTTTTATTCTTTTAAATAATTGCATTTCTAAAACTAAAGAAAGTTCATTTTTAATGCGTGAAGATAGCAATAAGTATGCATATCAAATAGAAAAACTAGAAGATATAGGTGAAAAATATATTATTAGGGGCTGGTTTTTTGAAATCAACAAGAGTGATGAAAACCAGGAAAGAGTTTTAAATAATATAAAGTTTGATATTTTACTATATGATACAAGAACAGAATTAAAAAGAGATTTAGATGGAGGAATTAAAGAACAGAAAGGGATTACCACTGTAGTTACATATAATAATAGAGTGGATGTAAATAATTATTTTTCTTGTAAATATAATTATTCCCAATGTGGTTTTACAGCCGAAGTGGAGAAGAATTCACTTGAAGAAGATTGTATATATCAAATTATTATCAAACCAAACAAAGATGAAGAAATTGGTATATTAACTAATTCCTATATAAAGAATAATATACTTTATCATGTGAATCCAAATGATATTGTGGATATTGAATTTAAAGGTTCTGCTTTGCAAGAAGTAATTGAAAAAGGAGTTTGTGTTGTAAGCAATTCTTATAAAAAAATTTATATCTTTCAATATGATTGGAAACTATATTGGATAGCAGATCCAGATTTAGGTTTTAATGATAATGATACATATATTCAATATCAATTAGAAACAACCCAAGGAGATAAAGTACCAGACAGTTTTCGTGAAAGCAAAGATAAGGTGAATCTTGGGGCTAATTTTGAACAATATGAGATAACAAATCAATACAATTGTGGAAAATATCGGGTATCAGTACGAGAGATTCCTAAAGACTATTCTATAACATGTATTTATACCGGATATTATAAAGAAGGTGAGTGGAAGTGGTTTGCCTTTTTTAGACCTCAGTATTATTTCAAATGATTAGATATATGAGAGGCTATTTTAAATAGATTATTTTTTACCATCTGAACAGAATGATAGAATAAAAAATCTAATAGTAATAGGGAAATGAGTATCTCATTTTCAAATATCTTGAACAACAAAAGGGGATATAACTGCTGCGATATAGTACAAGG
>JAEEGK010015498.1_pt1 | contig 16889 bp, 12 predicted proteins | sample 8958771 | NCBI WGS metagenome assembly JAEEGK01 (sample SAMN16246547, study PRJNA631951) | gut metagenome | biome: gut microbiome; feature: rumen; material: SC-attached | host: Bos | place: Iran: Karaj | collected 2018-10 | reverse complement strand
ATTGAAAATATTGAAAGGGAAAAATATGAGGAAATGAAAATGAAAAAAAATGATAAAATTAAAAGATTAGAAATGACTAAATTATTTCAGAAGAAATTAATTAGTAGAATTAAAGCAAAACAATATATTAAAAAAATATATGATCAAACACATGAATATATGAAAGAAAGAGGTTTATATAAAACTCCAGATTCAAAAGATTTTTATACAGATTTATTACCAGATATAGAAAATATTGCAGAAACACAATTTAAATATGATTATTCTAATTTAGAAAACATTCAAAAAATGTTAAAATACAAATATACAAAAGAAACAAATGAAGAACATGTTCAATCAATTATAAATGAGAAAAAAAGATTAGAAGAAAATGTTAGAATAAGAGAAATATTAAAAATAAGAGAAGCAGAAGAAATAAAAAGAAAAAAAGAAGAAAGAGCAAGAAGAAGACATGAAAAAATATTAGATGGAATTAGACAAATTATAAGAGAAAATTTATTAAAAGAAGCTGAATTTATAGAAGATAATTCACCAGATAATATATTTGATATAAATGGTTTTTATCAAAAAGATAAAGGATTTACTTTAAGCGGAGGAGTTATTGGACAAATTGCTTTATTAATTGAATTAATTAATAAAATTAATCCTGAGTTTTTAGACGATGAAAAAATAAATAAAATTTTAAGTGCTTATATGGAAAAATCCCATTCTTTTATTTTTATTTATAAAAATGAAGATATGGAATCTTATAAAGCAATTGATGAAAATATTGAAACAATAGAAGATATATCTAAACCAAATGATGATAAATTTAATGAAGTAATTCAAAAATTTTATGAAAATACTTTAATTAATGATGATATGTTACAATTTTTTTTCGATGCTGCTAAAAATTCAATTGGCTTAGAAAATATACAAGAAACTTATTTTAAAATCTTTAAATTAATTTTAGAGAGATTTAGAAATGGAAATGATTTTGGAGTTGTTAAATTTGCACAAAGAGATTTAGCCGTTGATGAAATTCCTTTAGAATGTATTTGTTTACTTGAACCTGAAGTTATTCCTATTGAAAATCCAAATGATAAAGTTGATGATAAGCCTAAAAGTAAATTAGCTGCTATTAAAAAAAATAAAAAAGGAGCTAAGAATTTTTATTCTCATTTTTTCTCTGAAAAAATCTATAGTATGAATTTTGTTTCTGAAAAAATAAAAATTATTTGTATTAATAAAAATTTCGATAGAATTTGGAGAAAAAATTTCGTTGATTGTATTGATTATACTTTTAAATTTGAAGAAGCTGAAAAAGAGAATTTAATGCAACAAATTAATGAAAATTATGATTCTTTTGTTAATCTATTAGGAAATAATTTAGCACAAAATTATCAAAAAGAAATTGTTCCTTTACAAGTTTTCGTTCCTAAAGAAGAGGAAGAAGAAGAGAAAAATGAGTAAAAAATTTTTTAAACATTATATAAAAACGTTAAATGAATATTTACATATTATATATTAATATTAAAATTTCATATTTATTTAATTTTGATATAATAAAAAATTCAAAATAAAGTACTCTTAATAAGGGAATCAATTAATTCAATAGATGATAATTTAATTATAAATTAAACTAAAGGGTTTGTCTTTTTAAATCAATTTTTATATTATTTATTATCCCAAAAATAATAAATAAAAGAATTTTTAAATGATTTAAACAATATATCTCAATTATATATTAATAATTCTTGTCATAATAAAAATAATGAAATTATCTTAATAAAATTAGAATCAATATTTTTTTTTCAAAATCAATATATTTATCAAAAAAAAGTTTTTATTGTTTAATTTTATAAATAAATCTGAAAATTTCCTTCACTAAATTTTTCTATTATTTCCGATTGATATAATTCACTTTTTAGTAAATTTATATGAAATTCTTTTTATTTTTAAAATTTTATTTTTTCATATTTTACTTCTATTAAATATTGAATAATATTAAGAAATTCATCTTTAAGGATTTTTTATTGTTTTTCAACATTAGATTTTATAATGAAAACTTTTGTAAATATTGAATTATTGGATTTATATCAATTACCATTTCAACTTATGTTATATTATATTTATTGACTGATTTTCTTTTTTATTCATTCCATAATTCAAATTTTAAATTTTTGAATTTATCTTTTTTATATTTATTTCTTTGAATTTAAAAAATAATTGATATAATTTTAAAACTAAATTTTAATTAAAATTTGTTTTCATAAAAATGAAAAAGGAGGCAATTAAATCAGATATTTTAATTTCATCAAAAAATCAAAATATAAAAGAAAAAATAATTTCTTTTTCTTTAGGAGTAAGTGAGAATAATACAAATCAAAATTCTTTTAGAGTTATAAACGGATTAAAATTTCAAACATCTAAAAATTCACCAGAAAAAAATAATTTAATAAATGAAGAAAAAAAAATTTATCAACAAGCATGTATTTCTCAAAAGCAAACAGATGACTTTTTAAAACAACAATTAATAAGAAAAAAGGAATTATCTACTTTAAAAAGAAAAAACTTTTCTAATCCTTCCAAAAAATCAGATTCAAATAATAAAACAAATATTAATAATAGTAATTCAAATGATTTTAAGAAACATCATATTAATTTATTATCTACTAATTTAAATTACAAAAAAGGAATTTTTATTAATAGTTCAATAACTTCACCAAAGCAAAAAGTATTTAAGCATAAATCAAATTCAAATAGTATAAATAATAATAAAATAAATAAAAGAAGTAATAATATTAATAAAAATTTTAATAATCTAATTATTAATTCAAATAATAACTTAAAGAGTAATAATGAAAAAAATAATAAAAATGAAAATGAAAATAAAACAAATAATTATAGTAAAATATCAGCAAAGAAAATAAATAGAAATTTAATTAATAATGAAAAATCAAAAACAATATTAAATGATTTTACATTATCTTCTAAACAAAAAATAAGTCAAACAACTCCAGTAACAAATACAAATTCAAGGAAAACTTCAAATGAAAAAAAAATATCGAATCATAATTTTAATCAAAATAAAAAAAATTCAATTCTAACGAATTTAACTCATAATAAACATAAATATTTTCAATCAAATAATACTGAAGAATTTTTCAGTAATTCAATAATAAATAATTTAAAAACTAATTATAGCAATGAAAAATATCATTTAAAAAATATATTATCTTCATCAAATAATTTTAAAAGTCATTTAACTACAGAAAGCTCACCTTCTTTTTATAAAAAAACTTTAGTTTCGAAACAAACAATTAAAAATAAAAATATTTTATTTCATAATTATAATTTAAAACCTTCTACTTTAAATATAAAAAAAGGAAATCATACAACTTCAACTTCAAAAGAAGCTTTAAGAAATAATTTAGGAAAAAAAATTATTTCTTCTTCAAAAACTTCAACTCATTCTTTTTCTAAAACAATAAGTCATAAATCTTCAGTAAGTAAAATAAATAAAAATAATGGAAATAATTTGACTTTAATTGGCACTAAAAAAAATATAGAAACTATTCCAAGATCAGGAAAGAATAATGTTAATAGTAATAATAATGTTAAAAAGCATAATGGAGTTATTAAAAAAATTACTAATTTAAATCAAAATAAAACTAAAAAAATAGTAAAAGAAAATATAAAGAAAATAAATCAATTAGAAGAAAATAAATTAATTTTAAGTACAAATAATAATAATTTAAGTTTAAAAACAAATGAAAATGTAAATAATATTTCAATATCAACTTTTAAGGATGATGATTTAAATGAAAGTAAAACAAATATAAAAAATACTCTTATAAAAGAAGGAATATATTACTTAAAACAATCAGAAAAATTATCTTTATATTTAAAAAAATATTATGATAAATATCATGATTATCCAAAAACTAAATTATCTTTTTATAAATTTGGTAGATTAATAGGAAGAGGTGCATTTGGAAAAGTAAATTTAGGTCTTCATGTTTTAACAGGAAGAATAGTAGCAATAAAATCATTTAATAAAACAAAATTAAACAATGAAGAATCAATAAATAAAATATATCACGAAATAAATTTAATGAAAAATCTCCGTCACAATTCCATAGTAAAAATATTAGAAACATTAGAAACAGAAAATTATATATTAATAATAATGGAAAATATAAGTGGAGGAGATTTATTATCTTTTGTTAAAAAAAGAACAAAATTAAATGAAAAAACAGCAAGAATAATATATAAACAATTAATAAACTCAATTAAATTTATTCATTCAAAAGGAATAATTCATAGAGATATAAAGTTAGATAATATATTAATAGATTTAAACAACACAATAAAATTATGTGACTTTGGAGTAGGTAAAAATTATAAAAAAAATGAGAAATTAATAGATCAATGTGGAACTCCAGCATACATAGCACCTGAAATATTACATAATGAAGATGGTTATTATGGTCCTCCTGTTGATATTTGGTCAAGTGGTGTTGTTTTATATGCTATGTTAAGTGGGAATGTTCCTTTTAAAGCAAATAATATTAAAGATTTACATCAATTAATTATTAGAGGAGAATATAATATTATTAAGGATATTAGTAATGATGCTAAGAATCTAATTAAAAGAATTTTAGAAGTTGATCCTTCTAAAAGAATTAATATTGAAGGTATTTTAAATCATCCTTGGATGATTTCTAATGATGATTATGGAGAAAATAATAATAATATTAATTTTAATGGAGGAAATAAAAATAGTTTGTTTACTAAAGCTGAAATTGTTTTATTAAGTAAAGAAAATGTTGATTATAGGTTTTGTGGAAAAAATGAAATGATAGAAAATTTCACATTAAAAAATTTATATACTATAAATGATAAAGAAAATAAAAACATTGGAACAAAAAGTGATATTTTAGCTCCTTTTAATTCTTCATTTATTGGAGATGATAATAAAAATGTGAATAATTATGATAATAAATTAGAAAAGTCTTTAGAAATTTGTAATAATGTTATACAATTTAATGAAAATACAAAAGTTTTAAATAGACTATATGAACTTAATAATAACGGTGAAATTGATCATGGAGTTTTAATTAATCAAAAAAGTGAAAAAAAGGAAAAAGAAATGGATGAAAATGATATTAATAATAATGAATTAGATGATGAATTAATTGAAGATAATAATAAAAAATTTAACTCTAATAATAATAATAATAATGAATTATCTGAAAAACATTTAAAAAAAAATGATTCTAATTTAACTGATTCTAGTACTTTAACTATTGATGAAAGTATTTTAAAAAATATGGAAAGTTTAGGTTATAAAAAAGAATATATTCAAAAAACTTTAAATAACAATGAATTAAATTATGCTTCTGCTACATATTATTTACTGTTAAATCAAACAGATGTATTTAATTAGTAGAAAAATAATATTTAAGTAGAGTAATTCCTTTTTTAAATATAAAATGTAAATTCATATTATATATTTTTAAACTTATATCTCTTTTTTATTTATGGATTGTTTGAAATAAAAAGGAAAAATTATTTAATAATTATTTACTTTAAATTAAAAAAATATTTTTAAATAAATGGGAGAAATTAATTGTTGTTAAGGAAAAAATAATAGTAATTCTATCTTTAATTTTAATAAAAAAAATTGATGATAATCAAAATTTAAATAATTATGAAAGTATAAATGCTGATAACACTCCAAATATTTTGAATACAATGAGTTTAAATACTAATCATTTTTTTATAAATCAAAATTTTGATAAAGAATTTTTAACTTTATTAAATCAAATTCAATAGATGAATCCTCAAATTTAGAATTTGAAAATTATATTCCTCAAAAAACAAAAGAATCAATGAAACTGTTTAATGATAATGATTAATTCATACAAGATAATCCTTTATTTAATAAATTTTACTATAATCAAAATGAAAGAAAATAAAATGTTTTTTATTTAAAAAAAAGTGCAATTTACAAAGGAGATTGGGTTAAAAATATATTAAATTTATATTCCTTTTCACGTAAAGGAATTTAATATTCATTAACTGAAAATTATTTACTTGATGGAATATGGAATTATAATAAATTTAAATTTGGTAGAATTTATTTTATAAAAAGACAATTATATGAAGGACCAATAAATAATAATAAAGCAAATGGTATTGGAAGATTTATTGATTCAAAAAGAATAAATTATATATTTATTTTAGTGATAATAAAATGACTGGAGAAGGTTTAATTTAATTTCCAAATTCAATGGAAATTATAAAAGAAATGAAAATATAACAGGACATAATATTGAAGGAACTTTCAATAGTAATGATAGTAAAAGTAAATTCGAATATAAAGGAGGAGTTAAAGAAAATATTTTAACTGGTTTTGGTACTTTATCATGTGATGAATATGGTCTGGTAATTTTTTAATAATTTATATAATGGAAATGGACAAATATATTATTCAAATGATATTATGTTTGAAGGTAATTTCACAGATGGAAATATGATAAGTGGAATATTTAATTTCCCTGGTAAATCTATTTTAAATTGTAAATTTATTAATGGGAAAATTAATGGTTCTACTACTTTGATTGATAAAAATGGAAATGAGAATTTATGTGAATTTAAAGATGGAAATTACTTTGAAGGAAGTATTAGTGATAAAAATGAAGAAGATGAAAAAATTGTAAAAGAATATATAAACAAATTCACTTAAAATGTTTACAAATAATTTTTTGATTTATTTTAAATTAGGATATTTTTATGAGAATAATGGAATGTTATATACAAGTTATGGTAATAAAGTAGAAAAATTATCTAATTTTATTAAAAATATTAACTTAATTTGTAATTTTTTTCAATATTTAAAATAATTGTTTTTTAAAATTAAGTTGAGAAACTTAAAAAAAAATATAAAAACAATGAAAGATATAAATGAAAAAAAATATAATATTAATATAATTAATATTTCTTATGGATTACAAGAAGACTTAGGTGAACAATTACAAAATAAAATTCAAGGAATAACAAAAAAAAAAGGTTTAAATAGAGAATTTACTGATTCTTCAGAAATTTCAGAAGATGACAATAATATGAATTACTATGAAGATTTCCTTGAATCAATTAAAAAAGATTCTTTAGAAAATAATCTTCCAAAATCTAAAAATTCAAGTCCTTCAAGTTTAATTAAAAAAAATTATAGTTATACAAAAAAACAAAACCATAAAGATTTAAAGGAAAAATTAAATCATGAAGAAAATAATAAAAATAATTCTTCTCATAATAATAATTATTTACATTTACAAAATAATAATGATAATAGTCCACATTTAAATAAGTCTTATCAAAATAATACAATTTCAAATACATTAGATCAAAATAATTTCTTTAAACACAAATCAAATTCTTCTGTTAAAAATCCTAAAGATAATAATTTATTATTTGAAGAGATTCAAAAAGAAAAAAATCCAAATAAATGTACAATTAAAGAAATAAGTAAATTTGCAAATGATATAAATTTACTAAGAGGTTCTTCAGTAGGAACTCCTAAAACAACTAAGCATTATTTAAATTATTCTAAATCAAAAAAAGTTCCAAGACATTCAACTTTTTTAATTGATAATGAACAAAAAAAGGAAAAAATAGAAAAGAAAAAATCTAAAAATTTTTTGCCTGTCAATGAAGATAATCAACAATTACATAAAATTATTGTTCCTCATCATAGTAGTAAAAATGTTTATAATTTTTATAAAAATTTTAATGATAATAATATAAATGAAGAACATGTTTTCGTCATTAATCAATTTAAAAAAAAGAAAACAATTAAATTAAAAAAATCTGAAGTGAGTATAAATAATAAGATTGATTCAATGAACACTCAAAAAGAACAACAATATAATAATAATTTTGTTACAAATATTAATAATCCTAATACTAATAAAGTTAATTTTGGAAAAAAAAAAAAATTATTTCTATGTTGTATTCCTATTGGATAATAATTATATTTAAAATGAATCTATTTTGGAATATAAAAAGTATTTAAAAGTCTTTTCTAATATTATAAATAAATTAGAAATAATTGATTTAAATAATTTTATAATATATATAAATATTAAAAAAGATTTTTATTCAATATATTATCTAATTTTTTCTTAAAAATAAAATAAAATAATAATTATTAAATAAAAAAAATATTTAATTCAAAAAAATTTTATTTTTTAAATCTTCCATAAGTAATTCTATTAAGTTTTTCATTATTATCTTTTAAATTAGTATTTTGTTTTTGTAATTTATTAACTTTTTCATCTAAAATATTTTTTTCTTTTAAAAGCATATTTGATTTATTAGTAGTTTGATTTAAACTATTATTTAAATTTTCAATTGTGATTTTATATTCTTCATTTTTTTGTAATAAATTAATTCTTTCTTCATTTAATTTATCTATTTCTTTTTTATAATTTGAATTTAAATGTGATAATCTTTCAATTTCTGATTTATTATTATATGTTAATCTTTTAATATCATTATTTCTTTCATTCATTATTTTATTAAATGATTGTTTTGAATTTTCAAAATTATCATTAACTTTTTTAATTTTATTTTCATAATTATTTATTAATTTATTTTTATCATCTTCTAAATTTTTTTTATGATATTCAAATTTTTGATTGTAATAATCTTTTAAATTATCATTTTCTTTTTTTAATCTATTATTTTCATCTTCAAGATTTTTTACTTTTGTTCCTAAATCATTATTTGTATTATTTAATAATTCTAAATTTTTATTTAATTGATAAAGTAATTGATTATTACATTTATTTAATTCTATATTTTTATTTGTTAACATTTCAATTTGTTCATCTTTATCATTTGTTAATTTTTTAATATTTGAATTAAATTGTTCTAACATTGTTTTATTATCTAAATTATTTTTATCTTGAATTTCCTTAATTTTATTTTCTAAATTTATTATCGTATCACTTATTTTAGTTTTTTCAATTTCATTTTTTCTTTTATATTCATTGAATTCATCCATTAATTTCTGTTTTTCAATTTCAAACTTTGTTTTCAAATTATTTATATAGTTTTCAGTAGGGTTTTCAACTGAAGAATTACTGTTAAAAAGTTTATTATAATTATTTCTTGAATTATTATAAATATTTTCAATTGAATTCTCTGTCCATTCATTTCTGTTGTTTTTTAAGTTATTAGTTATTAAATTATTATTATTATTTTCTTCAGTTGAAAATTTTGTTGATATATTTGTTGAAGTCATTGTATATCTATTTGAATTTAAAGGTGATTTTTTTATTTCTTGGTCTCTAAATGCAAAATTGTTGAAATTATCGTAATTATAGTTATATTGGTTTTGGTTTTCCATTATTTTATAAAATATTTGTTATATAATATATAAATTATTTTATTGTTTGAATTTTAATAAATGGAAAAAAATAGAATATTTAAAAATTTCAAGAAATATTTTAGAGAAGAAATGATAATAATAACAAAAAGAATTATGAGACATGAAAATAATAACATTACATAAAAATAAATGTCATAAATTTATTTAAAAAAAATAATTAAATTGAAACTTTTATTAAAGAATTATTGCATCCAAATGATTTATTAATTAAAACAAGTATATAAGTATAAAATTTTTTTGATAATATATATGTTATTTAACTTTTTAATAAAAATTTATTTTTTGGTATTTTATAAATTATCATAATTTCATCATAATTCCAATATAAAAAAATATAAATAAAATCAAATAAAAAATATAAACTATATTTTAATATAATAATTAAAAAATATAATTTACAAAAAAAGTAAAAAATATAAAAAAACAGAAAAAAAAGGAAAGAAGAAAACCCAGTTGAATAAATATATATAATATTAAAATGATTAGAAGAAGGTGAAAAAATATAACAACACAATAGTACAAATTACCCATGTCATGCCGACGGAAAATTTGTAAACAAATTTACACACTCTGGTATTTGTTAAAAGATAAAGAATTTATATTTACTATAAGGAAGGTAGAGAAGAAACAGATAACATCCCAAACAATAAATACTAAAGTGATCTTTGGTGAATAAGAAAATGAACAAAAAAATGATTTATGGAATAATAGTAGTACATTTTGAAAGGATAGAAAATGGGAAAAGACATGTTGGAGGAGTTTTCAAATATAAAAAAAGAGGGAAAGAATATTGTGGTTCTTGAAAATATGGTATTAGATATTGTTATGGAGAGTTTTTAATGATATAAAAAATAAAATTACCTTGAATTGGGAAATTTGGAAAATTAAAGAAGGAAAATTGATTTTTTCAATTTAAATTTATTTCTTTTATGAATAATAACCCTCAAGGAGATTATGTTTAGTATTTTATTAATAAAATATTGTTAAAAGAAATTTCAAAGAAAACCCTAAAGAAGGGGAAAATGATGAGAAGAAGAAGTTGTTCTCCTATATTTCTTGTCATATGGACTACTATCCTGAAATCACTGATCCACCCATAGATTTGTAATAAAGAAGAACCCACTTTGGAATTACTTCCTGAAGAAGAAAAAAAGATGAAGAAATTAAAGACGGAGGTGATGGAATCAATTAATTTTCAATTATAGATTGATTCTCATTTTTGTTTTGTATTTGTTACAAGTTTTTAATTAAACTTTTCATTTGTATGATTAATAAGTTTATTAATTGCTAAATATTTAAAAATAAATAAATCATTTAATTAAAAAATTGTAAATTTAAAAAAAAAATATTAAATTCATCTAATTAAATATATCTAATCATTAATTATCTCATAATAATGGAACCAAATAAAGAAAACAATATTCAAGAAGACACCCAAAATCAACAGAATCAAAATCCACAAAATTCTCAAAATAATCACTATCAAAAACGAGGTTTCAGACGTAATTATAGAGGAAATAATAATTACCGTGGAAAAGGTAATTTCCAACAAAACCAATATAGAACTCAACAACAAAATCGTCAATATATAAACCCATACTATGCCCAAGAAATGATATATAGAACAGAAATGTACATATACACAAAATATCGTCATTTAATAGATATAAACGTAAAATCAAACGGACTAAGTAAAAAACTAACAGATGCAAGTTCTTTTTATGTTATAAAATCATTTTCAGAAGAAAATGTAAATAAATCAATTAAATATGGTGTTTGGTCATCATCTAAAAATGGGAATCAAACTTTAACAAACAGTTATAATTTAGCTCAAGGAAAAAAAGGTGATGTTTACTTATTTTTTTCATGTAATGGAAGCGGAAGATTTGTAGGAGTAGCAAAAATGAAAAGTGCTTGTGATAATAATAAATCATTTGAATATTGGACTCAAGATGGAAAGTGGCCTGGAATATTTGAAGTTGAATGGATTTTTATTAAGGATGTTCCCTTTAAGGAATTTAAAAATATTATTATTACTATGAAAGATGGAGAAACTAAACCTATTAGTAATGCTAGAGATTGTCAAGAAATTCCTTTTAATTATGCTAAAAATATGATTGAAATTTTTGAAGTTTATCAAAATAGTAATACTATATTAGAACATTTTGAATATTATGATATTAGACAAGAAAATTATGAAAAGCAAATTAAACTTATGAAGGAACAACAACAGAATCAACAAAGTGGAGGACAATAAATTTTTTTGTTTTTTTGTATTTTTCTTAAAATTTCTTTTTTTTTGTTTGAAAAAAAAATTTTAGAAAAATTGCATTTTTATATATAAAAGCAATACACAAAAAAGTTATTAAATAATTTTAAAATATATTAACTAAAAAAAAGCTTGTTTTATCATTTTTTTTTATTTTTATATTAAAGAATTATATTATTTTCGCTTTTTACAAAGAAAAATATTTTAATTATATTTAATGAAAATTAATTTATTTTTTTAATTCTTTACTTAATCAAAAAAAAACATTAAAGAATTCTTTAAGTTATATATATTTATTATTATTTATTATATAAGAAATAAAAGATAAGTATTATTATTTAATTGAAACCTAATTATTTTATTTAATTAATTTTTTAATTATTAGGCAATAAAATTAAAAACTAATACCAACAAAAACATAAAAAAATGAATTATATAATAAATCATAAAAAACATCAAAGATTTTTAAATAAATTAAATTAAAAAATGAATGCACTAAATTTAAAACTTATTGGAATTTCCAAATAGTAATAAATTCTTCATAATTAAAATCCCCGTTATTATCAGGATTAATCAATTTAAAAATATTTTGTACATCATCTTCAGAATATCCTTCAACATACTTAAGTAAAATATCTTTTAAAACTTGAATATTAATTTTTCCACTTTTATCAATATCAAATACTTTAAAAGCGTCAATAGCTTGATCAACTGCATCTTCAGGAAGAGAAAAAACTTCATCTAATGCTTTCATAAAATTTTCTTTATCAATTATACCAGTATTATTATTATCAGCAATAAATAAAAAATCCATAATATTATCATGAGTTGGTTCTCTACCCATTGCACATAATATTGCTCTTATTTCATTTGATTTTACTTTGTTATCTCCGTCTAAGTCAAACATATCAAAAATTTCATTTATTAATTTTAATCTATTTTCTTGTATATTATTCCTTTTTCCTTTTTGTAATTCTGAAGATGTTGATGCCAGTATCGATTTTCTTGGCATTTTTATATAAAACTTATTTATTAAATATTAAAATAAAAAATGACAAATTTTTTATTTATATTTTATGCTCTATTTATGGGTAATTAATAATATTTAATTTATATTAAAATGGGCTTTTGGAATTTTATTTTTATCAATTTACTTAATTATTTAATTTGTCAAATAATAAATGGAAATTTATTATAAAGGATAGTTTAGTTACATTCATTTTTTTTTTGAGTTTTTATTTTTTTAAATTTTTATTTTTGAATATTAAAATTATTTAATAAATAGCATTAAAATGGAAAACAAAAATAAAAAAACAAATAAAAGAGATAGTAGGTTTAATACAGTTAAAAATTATGAATTATTAAAAGTTGCAAAAGAAACAACAGGTTTTCCTATGAAAATATCAATGCCTGTTCCTTTAACTCATTTAGTTAATTTTTATTATAGATTTTGGAATAATGATTTAACTGATGATGAAAGTGGAGATACGTCATAAAAGAAAATTATAAATATTATATTTATTTTTTAATAGATAATTTAAATTATTTTTATTTATAATTTTTTTTGAATTTATATTGGTGTAAATATGTTTATTCTTATTTTTCAATAAGAAAAACATTAATTTATTTTAAAATTGATGATAATTATTAATTCTGTTTTTTAAAAAGGAATATCATTCATAATTAAATTTAAATATTATTCAAATGAAATATATAAAATAAATTTAAAGATTTTAATATATATAAAAAGAATAAAAAATATTACTCAAGATTTTTTTTAAATTATATTGTTTAAAAAAGAAAGAAAGTTAATTTTAATAAAAAGATTAAGGGACACTAAATTTTATTGTGATAAAAGATTTCCTAAATTATCTCCATAAACAATATTTAATCTTTTTAATTTTAAATGAACCATAAAGCAAAAACTAATCCAAAGCATATATAATTCAATAAACATAGTAAATAACCCAGTAAAAAAAAATAAACATTCCATTAAAAAAGGATATGTAGAATAAATATGGAAAATACCATAAACAATGAAAGTTTCAGCAATAAAAAAGTCAATAGTATCTACTAAGAAAATAAAAATAAAAAAGATATAACCAATTTTAGCATATTGATAATCTAAATAAACAGTTGATAAAAATAAATAAATTGAAGCAGTTAAATAAAATATTGAAAGTATCGTTGAAAAAATTATTTCATGTAATTTTTCTTCTTTTAATACTGTATAAAAGTTAGTAATAGCAATAAATAAAAGAAGCGCAGAAACTATTTTAATTCCAGATCTTAAAGAACAACCACAAAAAGCATCAATACTTAATTTTTTAGGAGTATAACAAAATAGAAATGAATCTTTTGATGAATTTCCTCTTGATAAATCTAATTCATTATTTGTTAACATTTTATTTATTTATTTTAATGTTAAAAGAAAATAAAGTTGATTAATTTTTTTTATTTATAATCCAAAAAGAAGAAGATGTTTCTTTATTTAAAATTTAAATTCTAAATATAAAGCATATTTATTAATAATAATTATATAAAATATTTTTTGATTATTTTTATAAATTATAAAATTTTTATTACTTTAATCAATATTATTACTTCTTATATATTCTCTATTTTCCAATGTTCCATTTTTTTTAAGAGCAGTTTTAAATAAAGAAAAATTTTTCTCATTTTTAATTGGATTTCCATCAAGTCTTATTTCTTTAATATGATCATTTAATCTTAAACTATTAATTATATCATGTTCAAAATTTTTATTTTCTAAATTTATTCTATTAAATTTGAAACTTAATAAATTTAAATTTTTATTATATTTAATTCCATCAGTAATAACTTTTTCAAAGTCCTTATCATTGATAAAGTTACCATCTAAATATAAATATTTAATATAAAAGTTTTTTTTCAAGAAATTAGAAATATTTTCAAAAATTTCTTTGTTTCCTCCAATATCATTAACACTTAAATCCAAATAAGAAACTTTTTTATTATTTTCTAACACAGAGAATAATCTTTTAGCTCCTAATCCAATATGACAAGCAGCTAAATTAAAGTTTTTAATTGTATTATTTGTTTCAATAAAATTAGTAATAATTTCACTAGTATTACTTTTACTTAAATCATTATATGAAAGATTTAAACTGCTAATATAATGATTATTTTTTAAACTATCAAATATAAATTTCAAACCTTTTTGATTAATTTTATTATTAGCTAAATTTAATTCTATTAAATAACTTTTACTTTTGATTGAAGAAAAAAATTGAATAATTCCTTTAATTGAAAAATCATTGTAATTAATATGTAAACTATGAATATTTGTATTATTTTGAAGAAGAAAACCTAAAAGTTTCATTGAATCATCATTTATTCGGTTATTCCCTAAAAAAAGATAAGTTAAAGTAGAATTATTTAAAAGACATTGAACTAAATTTCCAGTTTCTGAAGAAGAAAGAAAATTACCTTCGAAATAAAAAGTATAAAAATAATATAATCTATTATTAAAAAAATTAACAGCATTATCTGAATCAAAAATATTTTGATTAACTCCATTATAGGATAAATCTAATAAATTTAAAAAAGGACAATTTAATAATAAGTCAAATAATTGGATTATTCCTTTTGAACCTAATAAATTATGATTAATAATAAATTTTTCAATAAATTGAAATTTATTGTTTTTAAAAGCTTCTATTATTTTTGGATTGAGAAAAACTTTATTTGTAAGATTATTATTTGATAAATTTAATATTTTTAAATTTGGACAATTTTTTTCTAATTTATCAAATAATAAAACACCAAATTTATCGTCTATATAATTATTAGATAAATTTAAAATTTGTAAATCCATTCTTCTTTCATTTATTATATTATTTATTGAAGAAATACTTTTTAATTGTGTATTATTTGATAAAACAATTTTTTTTATTTCTTCTAAATCACTTAACGCATAATTTACTATTTCAATTCCTTCATTATCTAAATTATAATCATTAAAATTAATTTCATCACTATTATTTTTTAATAATTGATTTTCAATTATTTTCCCAAAAATTGAAATAATATGATTTTTATTTATTTTTAACCTTGATTTATATTTTTTAATTATTTCACAATTTTTTCTAAGTAATTGTGATATATTATATTTATTAAAATCTAATTTTTTTTCTATAGGCTTTAATATACTTTTTAAATCATTTTTATTTTTTGTATTTTCTATCATTTCTCTGTAATTCGGTTTTTTTTGTTTAACAGGAAAAAAAAATTCATTTCTTATATTTAAATAATTTTTATATAAATTTGTATTCAAAATAATATTCGATGTTTTTTGATTTAATAGAAGCATTTCAGTTAAATCATCAACTGAAAGAAATTCAATCAAATTATTTAAAAGTTTTGCTTTAAAAGATAATATTCTTTCAATTGGAATTTTTATTGTTTTTCTCTCTAAATATTCTCTTTTTTTTAATTTTGATTCTTTATTTTCTTTTAAAGGAATAACTATTTCTTGTTGTTTTTCTTGTTCTTGTTCTTGTTCTTGTTCTTGTTCTTGTTCTTGTTCTTCTTCATTATAATATTCAAATACTTCCTCCTCATTCATTTTCTTATTTCCTATTTTTTATTTTTTTATTTTTTAATATTTATTATTTTATATAATATGAAAAAAGTTCTTCTTATATATTTTGTGTAAGAAATTTAAGTTTAAAACTTTTAAGATACTATAAGAATGTTTCTTCAAAAATTAGATAATTTCAGAAAATATGCTTTCGTTGTTCATGGTGTTTATAGAACAGAAGGTTATTATAACAAATTAGAGGTGTTTGGATGTGGAGATGAAAGGAAATCCTAATGAAATGAAAGAACATGATAATTTCGATTATATGACTATTAGAAAGTTAGATATTAATAAAGAGGAGGATAAACAGTTAGTTAATGGTTATTGGACTAATAAACTTATCAAGTTGAAGGAATGCCGCTGATGCAGAGTATTTGACTTAAATATTTAATTAAATGTTGATTTATAATAAAAAGTTATTTTATATTTGTTTTTTTATTTTTTAAATTTTTTAAACAAGATAAAATTATTTTTTTTAAAATTTTTATGAAATTTTTTAATCCTTTTTATTAATTAATTTTTTTTATTTTTATATTTTAATTCTAATCCATCTCTATATT
>JAEEGK010015496.1_pt1 | contig 16890 bp, 14 predicted proteins | sample 8958771 | NCBI WGS metagenome assembly JAEEGK01 (sample SAMN16246547, study PRJNA631951) | gut metagenome | biome: gut microbiome; feature: rumen; material: SC-attached | host: Bos | place: Iran: Karaj | collected 2018-10 | reverse complement strand
ACAGACACTCTACATCTCAGGACTACCCACACCTCAGAGGGTCCAGCAGGTCGCTCTGATGGTCGGTGCAGACAGGATCGCAGTCGACGAGTGCGGTGCAGGTAACATCGTCGCACTCACCGGACTCAAGGATGCCATCGCAGGTTCCACAGTCTCCACACTGAAGGACATGGAGCCCTTCGAGAGGATGGCACACTACTCAGAGCCTGTCGTCACGAAAGCAATCGAGGCAAAGAGCATGAAGGACCTGCCCAAGCTGGTCGAGGTCCTCAGGACAATCGCCAAAGCCGATCCTTCACTCAACGTCGAGATCAACAACGAGACCGGAGAGCACCTCATCTCAGGAATGGGAGAGCTCCACCTTGAGATCACTGAGTACAGGATCATCAACGAGCAGGGAGTCGACATCGTCTCCTCAGCTCCTATCGTCGTTTACCAGGAGAGCGTAAAGGGCCCCAACGCCAAGGAGTTCGAAGGTAAATCACCCAACAAGCACAACAAGTTCTACTTCATTGTCTCACCTCTCGAGGAGGGAGTCAAAGAGGCCATCCACAAGGGTGACATCGACCCCGACGCGAAGATCAAGGACCCGAAGGCACTTGCAAAGCAGCTCATCGACCTCGGAATGGACGCAGATGAGGCAAAGGGAGTTGTCTGTTTCAAGAACAACAACGTCCTCCTCGACTGCACCAAAGGTATCCAGTACCTCCACGAGACGATGGAACTGATCAAGCAGTCCTTCGAAGAGGCAATGATGAAAGGACCTCTCGCAGCAGAGAAGGTCGCAGGACTGAAGGTCAAACTCATGGACGCAAAGCTCCACGAGGATACCATCCACAGGGGACCCGCACAGGTCATCCCCGCAGTCAGGGACGGTATCTACGGTGCGATGTGCGAGGCAGGAAGGATCCTCCTCGAGCCCATGCAGAAGGTCTTCATCAGCGTTCCCCCGGACTACATCGGTGGAGCAGTCAGCCTGATCAGCCAGCGCCGCGGAACAATCCTCGACACCGGTCAGGACGGAGCAGACTCAACTGTCTCCGCAGCATGCCCCGTCGCGGACATGTTCGGATTCGCAGGAGATGTCCGTGGAGCAACCCAGGGCCGTGCTATCTGGTCAACTGAGAACGCAGGCTTCCAGCAGGTCCCCATGGAACTTCAGAAGAAGATCGTCACTGAGATCAGGACACGCAAGGGAATGAACCCCGAGCCTTACGACGCCAAATACTACTCAGGACTGTAAGGTAAACTTAAATACGAAACATCATATGGAGCAAATCACGCTTAGAAATACCCTATAAAGGAGGAAAAAAACATGGCAGAGAAAGAGCACATGAACTTGGTCATCATCGGACACGTCGACCACGGAAAATCCACCCTTACGGGAAGGATCCTTCTCGAGACCGGTGCAATCGACCCCCACATCATCGAGAAATACAAGAAAGAAGCAGCAGAGAAAGGTAAGGGAACCTTCTACTTCGCATGGGTCATGGATGGACTCAAAGAGGAGAGGGAGAGGGGAGTTACCATCGATGTCGCACACAAGAAGTTCTTCACAGACAAGTACTACTTCACAGTCATCGACGCACCCGGACACCGTGACTTCGTCAAGAACATGATCACCGGTACCTCACAGGCAGATGCAGCAATCATCACCTGCTCAGCGATCGAGGGACCCCAGGCACAGACCAAGGAGCACGTCTTCCTTGCAACCACACTCGGTGTCAAGCAGATCATCGTCGCCATCAACAAGATGGATGCAGTCAAGTACGACCAGGCAAAATACGATGAGGCAGTCGCAGGAATGAAGAAGCTCTTCGCCATGATCGGAAACAAGGCAGAGAACATCCCCTTCATCCCCGTCTCAGCATACGAGGGAGACAACGTCAAGGTCGCATCACCCAACACACCCTGGTACAAGGGACCCACCCTCATCCAGGCACTCGATGCACTCACAGTCCCCGCAAAGGAGACAGACAAGGCACTCAGGCTTCCTATCCAGGATGTCTACACCATCACCGGTATCGGAACCGTTCCTGTCGGACGTGTTGAGACCGGTGTCCTGAAGCCCAAGACAAAGGTCATCTTCATGCCCTCCAACGTTACCGGAGAGGTCAAATCAATCGAGATGCACCACGAGCAGATGCCCCAGGCAGTTCCCGGAGACAACGTCGGATTCAACGTCGGTGGAGTCGCCAAGAACCAGGTCAAGAGAGGAGATGTCGCAGGACCTGTTGACAACCCTCCGTCAGTCGCAAAGGACTTCACAGCTCAGATCATCGTCCTGAACCACCCGTCAGTCATGACCGTCGGATACACACCTGTGTTCCACGTCCACACTGCACAGGTCGCATGCAGGCTCACCGAGATCATCTCTGCACAGCGTGCAGGTAAGAAGCTCGAGGACCTCAGCTTCCTGAAGAACGGTGACAACGCAATCGTGAAATTCACACCTACCAAGCCCCTCGTCATCGAGCCCGCAAAGGACTTCGGACCTCTCGGAAGGTTCGCTATCCGTGATATGGGACAGACAGTCGCAGCAGGTGTCTGTATCTCCGTTACGAAAGCTTGAAGGTATTCAACATGTCACAGCGTGCAAGAATATCGTTGAGCGGCACAGACCCCCAGAAGGTCGACAGTGTCTGCGCACAGATCAGGAACATCTCCGATAAGACAGGTGTCCAGATCCGCGGACCTATACCGCTGCCCACAAAGAAGCTGAAGGTACCCTGCAGGAAGAGTCCCGACGGCGAAGGCAGTGAGACCTGGGACCGCTGGGAGATGCGCATCCACAAGAGGCTCATCGATCTCGACGCAGACGAGCGTGCCCTCAGGCAGCTCATGAGGATTCAGGTCCCCGATGGCGTGAACATCGAGATCGTCCTCCGCAGTGCATAAACGATTTCATTTCCAGGGGCTTCGGCCCCTTCATACCTCTTTTTTCGATTAATCTTATATCTGGCTCTGTGCATCAGCATTCATGGCCGATGAAGATGGTTACAACTATCTCAATCCCAAGAGCAAGTCCGTGATGTACATCAAATACGGCATCATGGTAGCAATAATGGTCGCTGCCGCGGTGTCATTGTTCATATTCAGGAAGGAGGCGGAGATCAGCGACATCGCAGTTTACCTGATAATCGCAGCCGTCGCATTGATCTCAGTCATGTTGCTGGCCATGCCGGTCATATTCTACAAGCATTACAGATACATCGTCGACGGTGAGAAGGTGGACGTCCGCAGCGGCGTATTCTTCATCAGAAGGACCGTGGTGCCCATCGAGAGGGTCCATCAAGTCCAGGTGAAGACCGGGCCTCTGTCGAACCGTGTCGGGCTGGCCGATGTCGTTATCACGACTGCCGGCGGATCTGCGGTGATACAGTATCTCGACCGTCAGGTCGCAGATTCCATCGCTGAGCACCTCAAGGATTCGATCAACAAGATCATAAGGGACAGGGAAACCGAATGATGGGCCCTTACAGGAATCATCCTGTCCTTTTACTGAAATACGTTCTCATCTGTGCATTCATGTCGGTGATCATCGCGATCTCCGCGCAGATGCCCATACTGTTATTGGTGGGCCTGATCCCGCTGTTCTTCTTCGTAAGGATATGGTTCAAGACAAGATACACCTTCGATGATGCTGCTGTCAGGGTAGAGAAGGCCACAGCATTCAGGACTGACACGGACATCCCTTACTCCAAGGTATCTTCGATAAACATCGTCAGATCCGTACTTGACAGGATATTCGGCACTTCCACCGTGAGTTTCAACATCAATTCCAGTGTGAACTCCGAGACCCCGGAGATGTCGCTCGTTCTGAAGACCGATCAGGCCGAGGAACTGAAACGGTTCATAGAATCGAAGATCTATGGCACATCCGAATCTCATGAAGAAGTGGAAGAGTTCCGCGAGTACGTCACTTTCTCCGATGCCGAGGTCATCACGCACAGTTTCATCTCCATGCCGACAGGTTCGATCATCACATCCGTATTCTTCCTGATCTATTCCATAGTCTCATTCCTAACGAGCACGAGGGAGGGGATATCGGGGATATTCGCCTTCTTCATGTTCGTGTTCTCGCTGGCGGTCCCCATCGCCAGGCAGCTGCTCAGGTACTTCAATTTCAGGGCTTACCGTTCCGGTGATACGATTTACCTGGAACACGGGATGTTCCAGACATATCATTCATCATTCGATGTCTCCAGGGTCAATGCCGTGCGCATAAGGAGTCCGATGCTGGCCAGACTGATGCACAGGTCGGCCATACAGGCAGAGGTCGTAGGTATCAACGCCATGGCCAACGATGCAACCCCTACGTTGTGTCTTATGACCTCCAATGCGAACAACCGCAGGATAATGGAGACATTGCTGCCCGAGTTCATCATGGATGACGACATGACGAGACAGCCGAAGGAGGCCCGTGTGCCATTGTTCTTCAAAGCATCCGTCTATTCCGCGATAGCGGCGGTCATCGTTGCTGCATTGTGCATTGCCATGTTCGGTTCACGTTCCAGCATCGAAGGGGAGATAGGCCAGGCGGCATTCCTTACAATCATCATCGGCGCGATCGCATTGGGGTCGATATTCATCCTGATGAACATGGTCGGATGCATCATGGCGTTGCGCGTGATAGGCTATCATTTCGGTGAGGACAAGTTCGTATTCGTTACGGGTGTCGTCGACAGGGTCACGACCATAGTCCAGTATGACAGGGTCCAGACCACCATCGAGATCTCAGGTCCTGTCTCCAGACGCGTGGGTCTTTCGAAATGCTGGGTATCGTTCCTTGCAACGACCAGGGACGGCAGTGCATGCTGCAGCGGTTACATGCCCCAGTCCGATATCGGTAAGGTGAGGGAGATCATGATGGCCAGGCTCCGCGACGGAAGGTATGATTACAGGAAGAACCAGATCTGAACCAGTGCCAGACCATAAACTATATATCGGATTTCTATATCTCAGAGATTGTTGGGCTGGTAGATCAGCTGGAAGATCGCTTGCTTTGCAAGCAAGAAGTCGCGCGTTCAAATCGCGCCCAGTCCACTCATATCTTTTTCATATGTCTGGCTAAGAAGTGGTCATTTCCTGTTTTTAGGAAATTGATGGAATTCGGAGAATATCCAGATATTTTTCATTGAAAACGTAAAACCGCTTTGAAAAACGTTTTTCAGGCTTTGGAAAAGGGTTATTTAACTCTTTTTGAAATGGATTCGAAGTAGCTGTCGAATTTGTTTGCACCGTTTTGGAGATCATCGAGACTGATTCCGAGATATTTCATCGTGGTTTTCTGATCGGAATGACCGAACAGTGTCGATATAGTGCCTATGTCGACACCGGATCTCCACCATAATCTCCCGCATGTGCGTCTGAGCGTGTGATTGCAGATTGTCTGTTCGACACCAGCTCTTTTGCACATGATCTTCACATACTTGTCAACGAATGTCTTTCCCGGACATTTGATGCTGTTCCCGCGTTTTATCAGAAGGAATGGTTTCTGGAGATCGCGGTCTCTCCCAGTTAATTCGTCGCGATATGCCATGTATGCATCTATGACCTGGGGGGTATCTTTCACGAATGGGACGGTACGGTATTTGTTCCCCTTACCCAGGACGTTGATGGTGCATATTCCGATGTCCGCCAGCTTCAAATTGAGGAGGTCATACCTCCTCAGTCCGAGTTTCAGTTCGAGATGGATGATCATCTTGATGATCGGCGGCATATCGAGGTTGTAAAGATTGGCAGCCTCGTAGTCCTCCAGCCAATGCACATTGATGCGTTCCGAAGAACCGATAGGTTCGGGGTATTCGATCATGATGTGGTTCCCGAAGTAATCCAGATAACTCTTGAAGAGGGAACGCCTGTTGTGATTGTATTTCGGAGAGTCGATCCAATGTGTCTTTATCAGGAACTCGACCTCCTCTCTGCCGATCTTCTTCGGAGAATAGTTGTAACCGTTATCGGCCAGATAGTTGAGTTGACGTTGCAGGGACTTCCTGTAGTCTCTGATGGTCGTCTCCTTGCGGCCTCCGCGTTTGAGGGGGAGGAGGTACTCCTCGATTTTCTCATTTATGAGATACTTTGCAGAAGGCATTAGGCCCTTACCTCCTTCTTAACTAACTCTTTAACTATTTTCGAATCGGACTCGGGCAATTTTTCATATCTGGCTATTATGTCCCTTTCGCAGTAGGTACGTAATCCGGACTCCAAGTTAGTTCTGAATGTTAGATTGTCCTTGGGATATGTTCTGTTACCTGTGCCTATGCGGAGTTCGAAACCGAGATCCTCCATGACGGGGCGTATGTCCTTTGTTTTAGGAAGATCATAATCAAGGGTGAGATTTCCCTCATCCCTTTCCATTTCGATGTATCTCTCACATATTTCCTTGGTGGAGACCTTCAATGCTGATTCCAGGAATTCTTTCTTAGTGTGGAATCTGCGCTCGATGATGATGGACAGCCAGGCATTGAAAACCCTACCATTGTCTGAGATGATCTGTTTTTCAAGGTTGTATCTCATCTTCTCTTCCAAAATTGATATGAGGTCGTCGACACAACCGAGGATCCTTGCGAACGGGTACAGTGTAAGGGCGATATCCAGAGGTCTGTCCCTGAGGTTACAATCAATGGTATCGCTGTTATCATCGATTCCTTTCGGGACCTTCAACACTCCGTCACCGAGAAGGAATTCGCCACTTTCTGCAATGAAATCCGACAGGTCGAATTGTTCGGTCTTGTTGTTCTCATGATACCTCTTCTGCAATATGTAAATGAGTTTCATATTGTACAGTGAGGTTCTTGCAAGCTGCCAGATCGTCTTGTCCCTCTTGCGTCTCTGGTATGTCCTATTCACATTGGACGTCATCTTCAAGATGAAGGAGCGGTTGGCAACATCGTCAGGTATTATCCCATTCTTCCTAGTGCTAAGGATCATCAGCGAATGAGTGTTGAAGAATTCGGGTTCCAGGGTATTGGGGTTGGTCCTCGTTATGCGGTCTTCCTTCTCGAATCCCAGTTTACAGAGGTTCATGATATCCCTGCGATTATCCGCACTGTAGTCCTGGAGTTCTTCGAAAATGGCCGTGGGTTCGAAGAGATCGATGATGCGGAAGCTCGAAGAATAAGTGGTGTTCCCTAACTTTATGGCACGATATGCCAGATATTTGAACATCTTCTGCATCCTCGATTTTCCCCCAGTGGTATTTCCGGTGATCAGGAGGCGGGGAAACACGTCACATTCCTCAGAGAAGTAGCTGATGATTATCAGGAGGGTACAGATGCTGTAATATCTCCTGTCGGCAAGGAAAACGTTGCTCTCGATGAGGTCGCGGACCATCTCTCCGCAGTTAGATATGATTTGTCTGAGGTCCTGATTAATGAGATCTTTTTCTCCCATGCATTTCCTGAAGTCATTCGGTAGTTCCCACGCATCGCAATTGAGGAATTTCAGAAGCTCAATGTCATCTTTCGGATCCAGTTCGGCATTCTCTCTTGTCAAGATGCGACAGCTGTCCTTCCCTACCAAGGTCAGGAATCTCGTTCCTTTCTTGTCAAGAGCGACCTCGAAGAAGGAGTAGATCTCCTTGAGATGGTTCATAGAGAAGCCCTCCTTTTGCATTCATCCGATTCGATATAGAGAATCAATGCTTTGTTGATGACATCGCTCTCGGTCTTCAGGTCCTTTCCGTCAATCAGAGATCTGATCTTCCTCTTGAGAGAGGAGCTGATTCTGGCAGATACGACAGCATCTTTTTCCGGATTCATCATCCCACCCTTTTCTTAGAACATCTTCTGATGTGTTCCCTGAGTGCATCCCTGGTGAAATCGGAGCGATTCATGGCGAATCCTTTTTCGATCATCCTATCCATGTCTTCCGAACATTTGTCGGAAATGCGTGTTGATAGTCTGTGTTCCTCTTTTTTCATGTTCTTTCCCTTCTGACTGATGCTTGTCCTACCCTTGTCATACGCTTAATCCTGTTCTGGATATTTAATTATTTCATTTACAATAATTATTGTAAATAACATTTTTATAGTGTTTGACCGATTATTTAGGTGTAGGTGCTTCATATGTCTGACAAATCGATTCCCTCATCAGATAAAAACCGACAGAAAGTATCACAAAAAGTCGTCCGCCGTCGGCATATATATCGTATGTGCGTGTGCGCGGGCGCGCATTATGCGCGCGCCTACGTGCCCGTATGCGTGCGTGAGCCCCAGGGTGTGAGACAGTGATGTCTGACGGAAGAGGGAAATATACGACCGAAGACGGGAAGAGGTTGTTCACATACGAGGAATGCAAGAGGATCGTAGAGAAGGAGCTCGATGTCCGGACGAAGAATATGGAAGATCGTCTCAAGAAGGATGCCGAAAGACTGGAGTTGTATTCCAAGGAACAAGTGAAAGCGGCATGCGACCGAGCGGTCGAGGGTTACAAAAGGCATTGTTTACTGTCAGCAGACCGTGAGAAGAACAGAGATGAACAGGAGATCAGATGTATCATAAGCAAGGCACAGTCGGAAGCCATCGATAAGCTGGTCAACATGGGGCTCATCAAGAGCCGCAAGGTATTCTTCTATAATGCGATGATCTATTATTCCGAGTTAATCCAGAGCTCCAGAGGAAGATCCGAGTATGTCAGAACAGACAGGACGATCATGGTACAGGACAGACTGTGGCTGAGGATAACGAAAGGTTTCTTCAGAGGGATAGCAAAAGGTTCCATATGGTTCCTGAAGACTCTCATCGGATTGCTGGCATCATTATTCGGAGCCATCATCGGTTCTTTGAGAATCGAGAGGGAACACGCATCCGGGAGTCGTCGTAATAACTCATACGGGTGGAAGATCAGATGATGATCGTTGTAACTTACGACTTCATCCAGCATAGGTTGTCTGTTGTCATGACACACCCTTCTTCAGCCCTTATATATATCTCTTGTACGGGGTGCTGAGGCTTAGAGATACTATCGTGTGTGCGTGCGTGGCTGTGTGTGAGATAGCAATAAATAATGTATTTGCAATTTTTATTACGTCCTCCAAGGACAGGTGGGAATGCTCTGGCAAAGGATAGTGGAACGCAGGTCGAGACCAAGCCATTCACGCTGAGGATCAGTGACAAGATGGAGGCCCGATTGGTTAGGGTAATGGTGGATGAAGGTTTTTCCAACAGGGCAGACACGGTGCTGCATGCGACCAGGTTGTTCATGGATATGATCTATGCAAGGGCCTGCGCCTATGCACCAAAATGCTCCGGGGACAAATCGAAGTATCAGTCCTTCCTGAAGAAGATCTCTGATGAATATGCCGCACTGCTCAATGAGATGAATGATTCATCAAGCTCCGAAAAGGAGAATCTATCGTTCCGTATCCCTGTTACCCTTTTGAACGATCTAACTAACTTCAATTCCGGATCGCTAAAGTATCGCAATGTTCAGGAGTTCATGAGAGTGGCTGCTGCATGGTACATCCTTGATTATGAGGCAAAGAACGGATTTGATATCGAGGATCTTTGGAGAGAGATGGAGCTGATAGAACCCATCAAGCAACCTGTCAAGTATTCTTGAATGTAAACGATGCGTAAACAGAAGGTAATCGATAAAACGACCTGTATTTAGCATAACAACAATCCAATCTGTTTACAGACCGTTTGTGAAAGTGGTCATTTGAGTTAAAGAGTTAAGTTAGTTAGGGGGGACACGAGATAGACGAAGGGGCCGATTCACTTCTTGACATGAATAAGAAGATACGTTCTCAGGAGAATGGGAGACCTCCTGTCTTCATGTGTGTCATATGCGGTATGATCGAAGCCGCATACCGCCGTCCGGACGGGGTCTATGTCGTGCCTCCGACAGTGTTGGGGCCGTAATCTAAGCATCGGACAGAAATAGTCTGATACATTGTGGCATTTGATTATTTTGTAAGGATTCAAAGAGATGAATATTTGTTAATATCTTCAGAATCCGCTACCACCCAACGGCCTCTCGTCCCTCCTGCTCTGGATATTTTGCCTTCGGTCTTCATCCTGCCAATCTCCCTTGACACTGTACTCTTGGATACACCCAGCAGTTCTGACATCTTTTCTGTGCCGATCCTGTCATCCTGGATCATCAGCTGGATTATCTTCGAATCCAACCTGTCGGAACCCTTCAGTCCCATCGTGAACACGACACAAGTGGGATCGTATTCCTCAGTCATATCGGGAATTGGGAGGTTCATAGTCCTGCATGTGCGGAATATGCGATATATCCCGCTTCCTGAACGCTCCACGAAACCCACCAGGGTGAACATCTTCATCAGCGTCGGATTGCGTGCATCGCTGTATCCGCCCCTGACGGCTTTCTCCGGAGATATGCGGAAATTACCGGGATTGCGGACGGTCAGACTGTCCCGCTTGGAAACAATCACTATGCCGCCCTTTCCGAGATAATCAGCATGCACCAGACCGTTGAGCACCATCTCTCTTTGTGCCTTGATCATATCGGTATCGTCCTTACGTCTGTCACCGTCAAGTATGAACGGATGGTCGTTCGCATTCATTATCCTGTTAGACACACCCATATAGAAATCGAAAATGTTCCCTGACCAGAGCCCTGAATCTGAATTGAATCTATCGACCCATTCCTCCCCCCTGTCGTATCTCCTGTAATCCAGATGGTAATCGGGGATTGTACGGGTTATTCTGTAATCATTGCCGAACATCAGCAGGCCAGCTATTGTCAGTTTGAATTCCCCTTCTTCAATCTCTGCGGCCCCTACAAGTCTCAGGAACTCCTCATCGGACTCTTCGAGCCACGGATGTGTCGGGATATTGGAACGAAGAAGATTCCTGTAGCCGTTGAGAGTGTCGATATTGATATCCTGGATTCCGCTCTTCTCCACTATCCTCTGATCCGTAGAACTGTCAGTGGAATCCCTCCCCATCTCCAATATTTCCGGAACGGTACAATGATAGTCTCCCTCACTGTTGCGGCGATATGTTCCGTTATCAAGATCGCCGTTGATGTATACCGGCTTCTGATGCCTGTCAGCACGTGGTATTCTGACAACTATGTAACTGAGACCTTCATGATTCATTATTGTGACATCATTTTCAGTCAGAAGATTGACACTCACCTTGGTCCTGTCGTGTAGGAGATCCCAGAGATCCTTGACTACCGAGTCGGGGTTCTCGATGCCGTTCAGTCTTAACCTGTCCCCTTCTTCCACAAAACCCATTACAATGGTGCCACCTTGGGTGTTTGCAAATGATGAATATGTCTCCCAGAAACTTTTCGGCAATTTATTCAGACACTTCTTCGATTCGAATGTCATTGATTCTTTTCTGGTACAGTAACCATCCTTCACGAAAGTATCTTCCATACTTTTTAATGTTCAAATGAATATTAAAATCTATTTATTGAATTTTAAAATTCAAAAATGACATTTAAATGAATATAATGAATGAATCAAATGACAATTATAATGAAAGAACACAACACCATCCATTTGTCAGATTCGAATGAGGGTTCAGTGATGTTTCTTAAAAATAACTATTATGACCAATAACACAACTGCTGCTGCAACAATAGCCGCAATCATCAGAGGATCGATCGAATCGCCGCCCTTGATCTCCTCCTTATCGGTCTGCGAATAATCGGCCCAGGATGCGGAATGGGTGCTGTCGTATTTCACCACGAATGAGGAAGGTGTGCCTGAGAACACATCGGAGCCCATCTCAGGCATATCGCCTTTGAAGTACGCATATTGCATCGACCTGCAGTCCTTGAATGCAGAGGATCCCAATCTCTCCAGGGAATCCGGCAGCGTGATGTCCGACAGGGATCTGCATCCGCTGAACGCTGAATCCGCTATCGACCTGATACCTGATGAGATATGTATCATGTACATCGACCTGCATCCGCTGAACGCTGAATCTCCCACATCGGTCACCGTGTCGGGCATCTGGAATTCCTTTAGGGAGGTATCGTTGATGAAACACGAACCGCCTATGCTCCTGACATCCGGGAGGATGATGTCCTCCAGGGCGCTACAGTATCCGAACGTCCTGGGTTCCAGATCCTTTACACCCTTGCCGACGCGGACCGTCCTGGCCGACGAACAGATGTAGAATGAACCTTCGCCGAGAACGGTCACCGAATCAGGTATCGTTATCGACGTGAATGACGAACAGTCCCTGAACGTCTCGAACCCTATGTACTCGACATTCTTCAGCGACACGTTCCCCAATGATCCGCATTTGCGGAATGCCTCGTTATCGATGTACATCACATCATCGGAGAGAGCCAGCGTAGTAAGATTGGAGCAATACATGAATGCCCTCTCCTCCACCGAGACCGAGGATATTGAAACAGATGTTATCTCCTCGTTGCCGTAGAATGCCCACGGCATCACGCATCTGACCTCGGTCACACCGATCGTCTTCGGTATCATGACCTCTTGATTTCCCGGTACATGGCCGGTGACGTATGCCTTCCCGCCGACGGTCATGTACCTGAATGATGCGCTCTCAGTCTCGGTGACCGTGACAGCGGCACCGCCCCAACTTGCCTCGTATGCTTCGAGGCAATGGAATGTCACCCCACCAGGGAAGGAACCTGCTGCAATCTCGGGCTTCGGACCCATGAAATACACATCGGTCAGATTCGGACAGTCCGAGAACGCTCCGGCACAGATGTCCTTCACCCTCTCCGGGATGATGATGATACCTGCGCTGCATCCCCTGAACGCGTTCTCCTCTATCCTGAAGACGGGATATCCTTCCAGGGATGACTGTATGATGATAGGAAGACCGGCCTCGCCTCCGAACGATGCTATGGCCGACCAATACGTGTCGGCAGGATATTCATAGTTGGGGTCGTTGAAATGAGTGGTGTATCCGTAAGTGTGACCTTCATAGGTGGTGATTTCGGAGACATCCGCGGATGCGCCCGAGGAGTCGATAGAAACGGGAAGTGCCAGCATCATGATTATGAACAGGACCGGCACCCACCTTCTCATATCATTCATCCCCTATGTAATCCTTCGGGAGCACATATATTTCCCCGTCAGCATCCAGGCCCACCCTCGAATCCACCTCGTACACCTCCCTGATGAGGTCCTCGGTGATTATCTTCTTGGGTTCTCCGACGGTGATTATGCGGCCTTCCTTCATTATTATGCAAACGTCGCAGTACCTGGCCATCAATGATATGTCGTGCTCGGCCACGATCACGGTCATGTCCCTGTCGGACAGTCCCTTGAGGTATCTCATGACCTGCAGCTTGTACTTCATGTCCAAGTGTGACGTGGGTTCATCGACGAGCATGAGCTTGGGTTCCTGGACATATGCTTTGGCAATCAGTGCACGCTGCCTCTCTCCCGACGACAATAAAGCGACCTCCTTCCTGCGGAGTGGTGTCAGACCGAACGTCTCCAGGGCATCGTTGACCTTCCTCTCATCCTCCCTGGACTCCCACCAGATGCGTTCGGCGAACGGATATCTCCCCAGCATGACCATCTCGGAGACGGTCATGCCGAACGTCTGTCCCGCCTCGGCAGGTACGTTGGCGATGATCCTGGCAAGACCGGAGGGCTGCATCGATGATACGTCCTGACCGTCAACCCTTACTGTACCGGTCCATCCCTGATGTATCCTAGAGATACACTTCATCATCGTGGATTTTCCGCATCCGTTGGGTCCTATCAGTCCGACGAGGAGTCCCTTCTCCAAAGAGAGGTCTATACCGTGCAGTATCTCGGAATCGTTGAACGATATCTTCAGATCCTTTATCTCCAGCAGACTGTGCTCCTGCCTGTTCTGCGATAATATCCTGTCCTTGGGGGACGGCATGTCAAGGAATACATCATCCGTCATATCTGCGCCCCCTCCTCATGAGCATGTAAGCGAACACAGGCGTACCGATCATCGCCGTTATCGCACCCACGGGAAGCTCCATGGGCGAAAGGACCGTCCTGGCGATGAGATCGGCGATGAGCATGAGACATGCCCCGAGAACGATGGATGCGGGCATCACCAGTCTGTGATCCGAACCCAAAGCGATCCTGCACAGATGAGGCACCACGAGACCGACGAATCCTATTATGCCGACGAATGCCACGCAGACGGCGGTCAGTACTGATGCAAGGATCATCACCAGTCTCTTGAACCTCCTGACATTGAGACCGAGCTGCTGTGCCTGCTCCTCTCCCATCATGAACAGGTTGAATTCCCTTGCCCAGACCACCGAGAGCAGAGAGAGACCCATCGCGGGTACGAAGACGATCCACGCATTCTCCCACGTCATGTTGGCGAAGGAACCGAACAGCCACCACATCGTATCCGTTATGTTGTCCTTGGCCAGCGAGAGGAAGATGGTCTGCACCGATGTGAATGCGAATCCTACTATTACACCGGCAAGGATGTAGTTGGTGGCGGAACCTCCGGAGCCTTCGGCCACCGTCATCGTGATAGCGAAGGCCGCTATGCCTCCGACTATCGCCGCCGTCGGTATGATGTACAGTGAATTGGAACCTATGAACGGTATGCTTATTCCCAGTGCTACGGTCGCTATGGCAAGACAGCCCGCTCCCGATGACACCCCGGTGATGTAAGGGTCGACGAGAGGGTTCCTTATGACCGCCTGGTACATGCATCCTGCCACTGCGAGTCCTGCTCCCACCGCGACGGCGGCGAGTGCCCTCGGCAATCTTGAATGATAAATGTACATCTCGGTGGTGTTGAGGTCGTTGCCGCCCTTGGATATGGACGAGAACAGTGCGGCGATGGCATCGGACACCGAGATTATGCCTCCTGATGAGATCGATATCGATATGAGGAATACCACCAGCGACAGGAACAGTCCGAAGACCACTATCATCCTGAAACGTCTCTTCTTGGTATCCACGTCGCTCTCGTCCTGACGTTCCATATCGTCCTTCAGCGAACGGAAACCGTCACGTATCCACTTCCTGCCTGCCATTGCATCACCTGTATTTCCTTACGAATAATATCGTGGCCGCGACCGTTATACCGATCAGCAGATACCACGACCAATGATTGAGATCGTTGATCCTCTCCTTCTCGCTGCCCCCGTCATACCCCTGTCCGGGTGTATCGGAGATGCAGTACACCGCACCGTAGTCGTTGGCGACGTAGACCTTGCCGCCGATCACGGTCGGCATGGACATAGAATATGAGCCGGATGAGTACGGTGTCAGCCTTACACTCCATAAGTGTTCGCCCGTACCCTCATCGATGGCGTGGGCACATCCCCCGGAAGGATACAGGGTGCCCGCCGAATAGTCCATCATGTAGAGCACACCGTCCGCCAGGGTGAGAGGTGCCTTCACCAGCGAATAATCATGTATTTCGCCAGACTGATCATGGGATACCCACCTGACCCTGCCGTCGAAACCGAACTTGCATACCATCGGCCTGACATCGATCTCGCTGCCGTCGTACATCGTCAGTTTGTCCTGTCCTCCGACCGAACCGGAGACGTAGCATGAGAAACCGTCATCTGAAACCGTGGGCTGTGTGCACATTACATCCAGTTTCCAATGGTTGTCGGAACCTCCGGCCCTTCCGGTGGTCGCGTCGACACATACCGTGTATCCGGTCATGCAGGACATGCCCCCGTCGGTGCATGATATCAGGAGCCTTCCGTCAGGTATCGGGACTATGGATGATACGGAACCGGGCGTGCCCTTGTGGGGGATGTTGTGTTCATCGAGATCGATGATCCTCTCCGTCCATATCCTCTCTCCCGTGGAGGCGTTTATCGCATACGCATAACCTTCATAGCTGCCGATGTAAAGCACCCTCTTCACGGTGCCCCCGAAATCCACATCGGTTATTATCGGCGGATGATAGTAGAAACAGCCCCTTTCGCCCTCGTACACCCCTGCGGTGACCGTCGATGACGGTGTGTATTCCCACAGCTGTTCGAAATGCGTCCTGTCCACCGAATAACAGAGGATCCTTCCGTCTGAATGACCGAAATACAATGCGCCGGAATCGTACACCGGCGAGGTGGCACCGGTCATGAACGTGCGTCCTCTCCATACGATGTCACCGTTCTCATCTGTCGGATAGTGGGATTCCATCTTCATCGAATGCAATAATACACCCTCTCCCGAACCGTTTCCGAAACGGTCGAAGCAGTACACTGAACCGTCGGTGGAGACGACTATCAGCATATCGCCCACTATCACAGGTGTGGTGACCTCGTAGCCTATTCCGTATGACAGCTTGTATTTCCACACGATGGTTCCGCCGGAGGCATCGAGACAATAGACCCAGGGGGTCGCTTTCTCGCCCGATGTCCCGAACACGCCGCCTGTCGTATGATAGAGCAGGCCTCCGGCAGCCACTATGCTGCTGTCGACTCCGCCTGTCGTATAGGATGTATACCATTCCACAGGTGATGCCGCTTCCCTGACACCGCAGGAATCGGAACTGCCTTTGGAAACCGCATCGCCGCGAAAGGATGTCCACGCCGATGGGTGATCGGGCGTGACCGAAGGTACGATATCCGATGACGGATAGAATCCCCACGCGAGACATCTGTCCGGACAGGTATCCGACGGAAGAAGTGCGCTGGGCACCCATCTGCCGTCCCACTCGTAGAGGAACCACCTGCAGGTCTGTGTACCGACATCGTGCATCCTGGTGGTGCCTACGGATTCGAGGGAATCCCCGGAGAACACCGCTTCCAGACCGACGGATGATGCTGATGAGATTGTGGCCGAACCCACAGTCCCCTCTCCCATGGATGACCAGACGACCGAACCGTTGCCCATGTCGAAGAGCATCTTCGGGGACTCCGAGGCGTCGGAGTATACGGGAATGACGGCGAGGATCACTATCAGCGCCGCTATGAGTATGAGAGGTCCCCTCATGATGTCTCCCCC
>JAEEGK010015494.1_pt1 | contig 16892 bp, 8 predicted proteins | sample 8958771 | NCBI WGS metagenome assembly JAEEGK01 (sample SAMN16246547, study PRJNA631951) | gut metagenome | biome: gut microbiome; feature: rumen; material: SC-attached | host: Bos | place: Iran: Karaj | collected 2018-10 | reverse complement strand
GTTGATACAAAAATGAAATGAAACGAAACATACGTGGAAGTAATGAAAAAAGAATCTGCCTACCTTTGCGGCAGATTTTTTTTAACTTTCAAATTAATTATTAACTAACAAAACCAAACGTATGAGTTTCAAAGCAAAGAAAACAGCCTTAGTTGCAGGATTGTGCTTCTTTAGCATGGTCACCGCACAGCAGGCTTCGGCAGCTACCGAATCAGTGGCTTCCGTACAGCAAACGAAGCAGGCTACCGGTTATGTATCCGACTCTCAGGGTCCACTGATTGGTGCCACGGTCAAGGAGAAAGGTACCAGCAATGGTACCGTTACCGACTTCAATGGTTTCTTCTCTCTTAATGTTAAGCCAGGTGCTACGCTTGTAGTATCTTATGTTGGCTATGTATCGCAGGAAATCAAGGCTGGCGATAACCTGAAAATCAATCTGAAGGAAGACGGTCACGTTGTTAACGAGGTGGTTGTTATCGGTTATGGTACTCAGCGTCGTGAGGCCGTTACCGGTTCTGTAGCCAACATTGGTGGCGATAAACTGAATCAGATTGCTGCCACCAACGCCGCTCAGGCTCTGCAGGGTCGTGTAGCTGGTGTGCTGATGACACAGACTGGTTCTAAACCTGGTGACGAGATGCAGATCCGTATCCGTGGTCAGCGCTCACTCTCTGCATCCAACGACCCTCTGATCGTGCTCGATGGAATCCCCTTCATGGGTCAGCTCTCTGATATTAACCCCGCAGATATCAAGTCAATGGATATCCTGAAGGATGCTTCTGCAACTGCTATCTACGGTTCTCGTGGTGCAAATGGTGTTATCATTATCACAACAGTGAAGGGTGCTCAGGGTACCCCTGCAAAGGTTACCTATAATGGCTATGTAAGCTTTAAGAAGGTTTTCCATAAGTATCCCATGATGGACGGACCTACGTTCGCCAAGTTCCGTAAATATGCAGGTAAGTACCAGAACTCGCTTGATGAGAGTGATGATACTAATACCGACTGGCAGGATCTGTATTACAAGACAGGTGTAAGCCATAACCATGACCTCAGCGTTGCTGGTGGTACCAATGGCGGCAGCTACAGCTTCGGTGCCGGCTACTATCACGACGAGTCGGTAGTGCCTACTGAGGGTTATGATCGTATTTCTGTCCGTGGTAATTTTGACCAGACGGTTGGCAAGTATTTCCGTTTCGGTCTCAGCACCAACAATAGCTATCGTAAAACACAGGGTGTAAACGATATGTATGGTGTATTGAGCAAGAGCCCTCTTGCTAGCCCATACGATGAGAATGGAAATTTGAAACGTTATGTATCGCTGCCTGCAGACGATCAGAGCGTTGTTACTAGGAAAACCGTTGAGCGCGACAAGAATGTATGGCTGAATGAGAACAAGGGTATCGGTTCGTACAACACCTTGTTTGCCGAGTTGAAGTGCCCTTGGATTGAAGGTCTGAGCTATCGCATCAACGTGGGTTTGAACTTCCGTAGTTCAAAGAGTGGCAGCTTCACTGGTACAGGTGTCAATAATAAGGATGCCAATGCTGTCAACAGTGGTTCTGTGTATGAGAACCAGACTCGTAACTGGGCTGTTGAGAACCTGATCACCTTCGATCGTACCTTCGCTCAGAAGCATAATCTGAATGTGGTTGCCATGTACTCTGCCGAGCAGACAACCTATGAGCAGAGTGGCGGTTCTGCACAGAATATCCCTGCTGACTATTTCCAGTACTATGCGCTCGACAAGGCTACTGGTCAGGCTAACTTGGTTGGCTATAATTACTGGCAGAGCGGTCTGATTTCTTGGATGGGTCGTGTCATGTACTCTTATGATAATAAGTATATGCTGTCTGCAGCCCTCCGTTCTGACGCTTCTTCACGTCTGGCTAAGGGACATCAGTGGCATACCTATCCCGCAGTAAGTGTTGGTTGGAACATTGCTCGTGAGAATTTCATGGAGAGCACTAAATCATGGCTCGACAACCTGAAACTGCGCGTAGGTTATGGTGAGACATCTAACCAGAGTATCAACCCCTATTCTACACTTGGTGGTCTGGCCGTTCGTAACTATAACTTCGGTGATACTTACAAGGCTGGTTACTATGTAAATGCTCTGCCTAACCCTGACCTCGGTTGGGAGTATTCAAAGACTTGGAACTTCGGTATTGATTTCTCACTGTTCAATGGCCGTCTGTCTGGATCATTAGAGTACTACTCTCAGAAGACCAATGACATCCTGCTCGATGTATCAATGCCTTCTACCTCAGGTGTAAGCAGCTATACTGGTAATATCGGTAATACAGAGAATAAAGGTTGGGAGCTTACCTTGAATGGTATCATTATCGACAACAAGAATGGTTGGAACTGGGAGGCTGGTATTAACCTCTATGCCAATCGCAACAAACTGACCAAGTTGACTGGTGCCGATATCGTTAAGCCTGATGGCACTATCGAGAAGGAAAGAGATGAGGGTAACCGTTGGTTTGTTGGCTATCCCATTGACGTGATCTACGATTATGAGAGAATTGGTTTGTGGCAGGCTGGCGAAGAAGCACAGATGAACATTCTTGAGCCAGGTGGTAATGTTGGTATGATCAAGGTAAAATACACTGGCGAATACGATGCAAATGGTCTGCCTACTCGCGCCATTAACGCTAGCGACCGTCAGATTATGAGCATGGAGCCCAAGCTGATGGGAGGTTTCAATACTACTGTTGGTTATAAGAACTTTGATCTGACCGTTATCGGTGCTTTCCAAATTGGCGGTAAGCTGATCTCTGCCATCCATGGTTCTAATGGTTATCTGAACATGTTGACAGGTCGTCGTGGTCAGCTCGATGTAAACTACTGGACTGAGGAGAACACTGGCGCTAAATATCCAAAACCAGGTGGTGCTCAGGATGGTGATAATCCAAAGTACGGTTCAACACTTGCTTACTTCGATGCTGGCTATCTGAAGATTCGTACCATCACACTTGGTTACAACTTCGATAAGTTGAAGGTTATTAAGGATCTTGGTATCAGCCGTCTGCGTCTCTACGCAACAGTTCAGAATCCATTTGTTCTCTTCTCACCATTCAATAATGAGAGCGGACTTGATCCTGAGACCAACTCTTGGGCTAACCAGAACACAGCCGTGGCTTATGGTGAGTATTCTGGCAAACACAAGATGCCAATCGTAGGTTACAATACTCCTTCTACCCGCAACTTCCTCTTTGGTGTAAACGTAACGTTCTAATGGTAAAAAAGTAAAATAGTAAAGATTATGAAAACAAACAATATCAAATATATTCTCGCTGCGGGTTTGGTTTGCTGTGGTCTTTCCACAACATTCACCTCTTGTGGTGATGTGCTTGACGAGCAGCCTCGCAGCCAGTTTGACCCGACCTTCTTTACCACGAAGCCGGGTATTGAGGGTGGTCTAACCTCTCTTTATGCGCACCTGCGTTATTTATATGGTAATGGTTATTATCTGAGTAGTTGTGAGACAGGTACTGACGAGTACACATACGCCCAGTCGGGTGAGGGCGCAAACTTTCTTGCTATGGACTTCTCTGGCCGTGCTGCAATGAACCCAAATAACTGTGATGCAGGACGTCTCTGGGGAAATGCTTTTGCAAACATCAACACCGCCAGTGGTATCATAGAGAATGGTGCTAATGCAGGCATCAGCGAAGATCTGTTGGCAGAAGCTCATTTCTTCCGTGCTTTTGATTATTTCCTGTTGGTACAGACATTCGGTGGTGTGCCCCTCGATCTGGGTGCAGGCGAATTGAAGTTCAATACTTCTACTGTGCGTACTTCTGTACGTAACACTGTTCCTGAGGTTTACAAGGCCATCTTCGACGACCTTGAAATTGCTGTTCGCGATCTGCCAGACAATCCCCGTTTGACTGGTACCGCTACCAAGAACTTGGCTCGCTTGTATCTCTCAAAGGCTTACCTGACTTATGCATGGTGGTTGGAGAACCCAAACAATGTTCCTACCTATCCTGAGTGCACACGTAACTCTGGCGAAGCTCAGAGCTACTTCCAGAAGGCCTACGATACAGCAAAGGCTGCTATCAACAATCCTGGACCATACGCACTGCAGCCCACATTCTACGATGTAAATATCGCTACTAAAGACCGTAACTCTGAGGTGATGCTCTATGCCGACCACGATGAGGACGAGAAATTCGGTAATGGTGGTGCTGGCTACGGATGGGGTAACGGTGCTGCTCCCGAGAACTTTGCTCACTGGTTTGAGTGCTGGAACTATACTGAGATGACTGCAAAATCTTCTTCTGGCGTTGCTATTAATCCCATTCAGCGTGAGGCTGTTCAAGCTCTTGGACGTCCTTGGACACGTATGGCTACTGTTGCTGACGCATTCATTGAAGGAGGTGTTTGGGAGGATGACGTAAAGGCTATCGATGCCCGTTACGACGGAACTTTCACACTTCGCTATCACACAAACTGGGACAAGAGCGGCAGTACAGAACCTTATGTATTAGGTGCAAACGATATGCAGGTTAAGCCTGGTGAGGTTTACTTCAGCTTTGTTGATGAAGCTACTGAAGACGACATCGACTGGACTCCTACTAAGGCTATGATCAAAGATGGTGATAAACTGGTGGAAAAGGAGGTTACTCGTTTCGACTTTGGTAAACTGCCCGGACGTGCTGATTTCGTTCGCAGTGTTAAGAACATCAGCCGTAAGTGTTACCCCATCAACTGGAAAATAGGTATCTATCGTACAGACAACAATGGTGGTCTGGGCTCAAAGGTTAACGGTGGTAACCCACGTCCTTTCAATATTGCTAAGTTCTCTGAGCTCTACCTGATTGCAGCAGAGGCTGCTGTGAAACTGAACAAACAGGCTGATGCCAAGGAGCTGGTTAACGTGCTTCGTGCCCGTGCCGGTAAGATGACTTTCAATCAGAACGACAATGTAGCTGTATCGGTTGATAAGAGCGCTGAGATGGTTGCTGCTACACCAGCCACTATCACGATCGACTTCATCCTTGATGAGCGTAGCCGTGAGTTCTGGGGCGAGGGTTATCGTTGGTTCGACCTCGTTCGTACTCAGATGTGGGAAAAGCGTGCCGGAACCTATCATATTGCTGGTATGAATCATACCGATATGCAACTCGAGAAGTACACTCGCACCATTAAGAAGGAATACTATCTCCGTCCTATTCCACAGGGACAGATTGATGGTATGAAGATGAGTGATGAAGAGAAGAAGGCATATCAGAATCCTGGCTATCAGGACTAAAAGAAAAATAGTTAGATGAGTGTTCACACGGGTCGTCCAAATGGGCGACCCGTGTATTGTTACCACTTGTCGTGCGTGTGAATATCATCACTCCAACGATGATCCTTGGGGAACGACTGTCCGTTCCAAGCCTTTACTTGTGTCCAAGGCTGTGCTGCATCGGTCCAGAAAGGATGATCTGCAGGCAATCCGAGGGGCATGAAGCTTAGACTGGTTAGATAAAGCGAGCCATTGTTGGTATACCAGTCGGCCACTTCGGGCTGATGTCCACAGAAGCCGATGGTCAGGTAGCCTGCATCATTGAAGTTCTGCTGCTGGTCGAACATGCGATGATGTACCTTGGTGAGGGCGGCACGAACCTGTCCGTTACTCAACTCTTTGGGCAGTTTTTGGTACCAGGCAATCAATGCCAATGTTTGCATGGCGGCAGTGCGATAGGGGATTGAGCGCCCAATAACGGGGAAAGTTCCTTCCGGTGAAATGAAACGCTCAAGGATAATCGCATACTTCTGTGCACGTTTCAGAGCACGGTTGTAGTATTTCTGATAGTCGATGCGGGTGTTAGCTTTGGCGTCGACCATAGCCTGTAGCGTTTCGAGATACATGGCGTGAAACACGTAGCTGCTGTAGTAGTCAAAGGCAAATACAGGTCCATCGGCATACCAGCCATCGCCTACATACCACTCTTCCACTTTCCGACAGGCTGTGTTCACACGGAACTCATCATACTGAGCACCTGCCTTGGCAAGCAGGCTCTCGATGGTAGATGAGAACAAGAACCAGTTGGTGTAAGGCGGGTCAATCTTTCGCAAAGCCTGAAACTCTTTGATGTATCGCTGTTTGGTTACCTCGTCGAGTGGCTGCCACAGGGTGTTCCAGGCGCGCAGGAACGACTCAGCGATATAGGCTGCATCAACCAGATTCTGACCAGCCTTGCCCCAGCAGAGATAGTCGGGAGAATTGGGATCTACAGCATTCTTATAGGAAGCCAGAGCCCATTGACGTAACTGATGGCGCTGTTTTCCCTCGGCAGAATCATCATCGGGTAGGCTAAGCCAAGGAGCAATGCCTGCCATGAGGCGCCCAAAGGTCTCCATGTAGACAACTGAACGGTCGCGACTGTCGAACGAGGGTGAGAACTCGGTCTTCATGTTCTTCTGGAGTTCTCCTTTTGCCATGTTTTCCAATACAGGCTGAGCCATCTTGTAGGCTAATCCACACCAGTATTGGCGATCGTTCTGAATGGTAGTGGTTTTGGGCTTCTTGGCCTGTGCCATGATGGCCAGGCTGAATATCATAAAAAGTAGTGTTGTTTTCTTCATCATCTTATTTCTGTTATTAATGGGTTCTTGATATTTTGCAGATACTGTGTGGCCAGCAGCTCCCACGCTTCCATGGTACGCACGTCGTAGCAACTCCATGCTGAGCCGAAATAGTAGGTGTAGTTTTGGCCTAGGTATTTGTTAACGATGCCCAGGCCATGGTTCTTGTTACCCTTGTACGTGGTGGTTCTCTTCACGCCGTTAGGGAAGAGTGTGCCCACATAGATCTGCGATTGGTTGAGCTTGGGATTGTCAGTGGGGTCGGCATATAGTACATACTCTTTTCCAAGTGTTGCTTCACCATTGCCATTAAGAACAACGCCCGACGCCCAATTCATGGGCTCTTTGATGCCATCATACCACACTGTGCACTTGTTGTAATGTGAACCTCTGTCAAGGCTGATCAAACGATGCTCTACGATACCGTCGCTGTTGGGATGATAGATGAGTTGCACGGTGAAACGCAGTGGTCCATTATCCAATATCTTGTAGTCTTTATAGCAGTAAGGATATACCAGCAGCCCGTCTTTCATCAGCGCAGGCGTACCGCAACCTAGACTGGGACCTACGGAATATACATCCATGCCATCGCCATGATCGTGGTGAAACGAGGTGGCTATGTAGATATCGTTGCTCTTCTGACCTTGTCCGGCTTTGCGTAGTGAGTCGCGCAGGGCTACGCCTGCAAGATGCATCTTGTAGCGGTTCTCAACAACCAGTTCTTGTGTGCTTTTAGTCCAAACATCGGTACCATATGATTTCTCACCATTGCGCTGCAATGAAGGACCATAGATACGGTAAGCGCTACGGTCATTTTCCCATGCCAAATCATCAATACGCTCAGGATATGCTCTGCCGAAGACAAACGATTTGAATGATGCTGGCTGTCCCTTGCTGATAGTCAGTTCGGTTGTGCTGTGCGGTTGAACCTGCACATAAACCAGCAGTTTGCCGTCGTAAGAGATTTGGTAGGCTTGTTGCTGCCCAATACTGTTCTTTACCACTAGTTGGTCATTGCCAGACACCCCAAGACGGGTTTTGATAGTCTCAAGTGGCGCTTCGACCACTTCCTGACGCTGATGATTGGTTGGATTGGTAACACAGAACATTAGTTGCTGAGCCCAGGCTCTGCCTACTAATGCTGTTAGCATGCATGCAATAGAGAGTAGTTTTTTCATTTGATAGTATATTTTATCTGTTGTTTGGTCTTTGCTGATTTCACCGTGAGCACAACGCGATACATCTTTTTACCCCACATACCTTGCAATAGCGGGTCGAGCAGTTCGCTGACATCCTCAATACTGGCTTCAAGTTGATTGGGGTTATAGTTAATGTGCTTGAGCGCATGGCAATTGGTGGTGATGAGCATCAAGCGGGTGGGAGCGACATATCGATTTAACTGGTAGTCTTCTGTGATAGAGATGCCCGATGATGTTATTTTGACTGTACGCTTCCACGCCTTTACGCAGGCTTGGGAAGGATATGCGCCTGCGAGGTCGAGAACCAGCTGTCCCTCTTTGTGACCAATGACCTTGGTGGCAAAGGTCTTGCCATCTTTCTGGTCGATACCGTTTATCTGTGGCAGGTTGTGGTAGCCCGATTGCATCGTCCATATCTCGTAGCGGTTGTTGCTGAATGTCTTGGCTGTATATTCGCCAACACCGGGATCGATGAATAGTGGCTCGTTGTCATGATATACCAGGAATGAGCCCACATCATTGTGGTTATGGCTCTCACCATTGTGCCCGCCTTTCATGGCTACAAAATAGTGACCACGCCTGGCGGTCATGATTTGCAAATCAGGAAGCCATACATCTTTTAGACAGGGCTCTTGGGGCTTCTCTGCAATGAAATCGCGGATATGGCGTAAGAAGAACAGCTCACGACCCAGTGTGGGGAAGTTGCCACTCTTATCGTAAAGCTTGGCAGGTTGTGTGAGCACCTGCTTGCTTTGCCCCAGATAGGCACCAAACTCTCTCATTGTCTTGTCATTGAGCCAGAGACCGAACGGATATAGAATATTAACCTGTTGTACGGCTTTATTCTCATGGGCATCGGCAAAGTTCACACAGTAATCGTGGCCTATATAGGTTTTATAACTATATGCAGCCATATTTCTGATTTTATCAGTGCTGTTAGAGAAATGGGGAAGCAGTCTTAGAATCTCAAACATAGAGGCGGCTGCTCTATCCCAGTAGCCTGGCCCTTCATCACAACCGCCATCATCAGGATAGGCGTCGATAAATGCCTGCGTAGCTTTCTCTATCTGCCCTATGGCTTCTGCTTTCCGTGACTCGTTCTTTTCGCTGATGAGCACACAGGTGAGCCAGTTACTGCATATCCATGGATTCCAGTTCATGCCAGCGTTCTTCCACCAGTAATTTCTGGCCAATGCTGGCTTCAGTATGCGGTTCTCAATCTCTTGGTCTATTCGTTTACATAAATCGGGCGAGAAGTGATCGAACTGCTTTTCGAGCATGTATCTGGTCCATGCGATGAGACTGGCTGTCTCAGCATTGAAGAGGTCAACCTCCTGTAGTTCCTGTAATGGGATGCGCTTGCCATAGTGGGCGGGGATGCCCCACCATGTTTCTTCGCAGAAACTGCCAATTCCATCGATAATGTCAGCGGTGAACCGGCTTTTCCCCTCGATGATTTCAGCCATTACCAGCGCTGCCAGATGGCGGCGCTTCTCAAAGCATATGCCCTCGTAGTTGACGCGGTTACCAGTGAGTTTGTTCTCGGCAAAGACTGTCCATGGTAAAACCGTCCATGGCTTTCCCGCATATTGTTCACCATAGGCAATATAGCTTTGGCGCATCTCTTGGGGGATAGAGTCACGCCAATAGTTATTCTCAGCCTGCGGCAACAGACTGGCTAAACTGAGGGCTATCGTCAACAACAGATTCATTTATCCAGATATCTTACATATTCGCATGCTGCCAGCAGAAAGGCCCCTACACCGAAGTTGGCTTGTGAGTTGGCATCCACGGTCTGCCCAGGGATGGCTCGTTCACCTATAGGTTGCACATAGCCCACTTTCCCATCTTTTTGTAGGGCGATGGTGGCGAGATAGTGCCAGGCTTTATCGATGGTAGTGCTAAACTCTTTCTTTGAAAGATAACCGTGATTAACGCCCCACAACAGCCCATAGCAGAAGAAAGCTGTGCCGCTGGTTTCATAGCCAGGTGCCTGCCCGGGATCCATCATTGAGCGGGTCCAATGACCTTGTGGCTGCTGCAGTTTCTTGACAGCACGTGCCAGATTGGTGTACTTCTCGACGAAGAATGGTTGGCGGAAATAGGTTTCCGGCATATCTTGAAGCACCTTGGCAAGTCCGGCAAGTACCCAACCATCGCCACGTGCCCAGAAATCTTTCTTTCCGTTAGCGGTCTTGTGCTTGGGATAGATATACTTACCATCACGGAAATAGAGCCCGGTCTCTTTGTCGAGCATGATGCTGTCGCTATAGAGAATGTTCTGATAGAGTTTGCGCAGATACTTGGTATCACCGGTCAGTTTGTACATCTTGGTCAGGGTTGGCATCACCATATATAGCGCGTCGGCCCACCACCAGTAGTCGTTGGCTTTCGAGTCGGCCTCGTAACTCATCACTTCTTTGGCACGAGCCACTTTCCTCTCATCGGGCGACAGGTTATAGAGGTCAATATATGTTTGAAAGCATATCTGCCAATCGCCAAAGAGTACATAGTCCTGCCCCTCACCATAGTTCTTGTATTTCCACTTGGTAGGGTCGGGTTCGGTAGCACCTTTCCATTGGTTGTGTTCTGCCCATCGTATGCTGTATTCAAGCATCTGCTGGTCTTTGAGCAACTGATAGACCTCCATGTTGCCGGTGTGGTAGGCGGCATTGTCCCAGAAAGCGCGTACTTCTGCTGGGTTATTGGTCTGCCAATATGTGTTTACCTGCCGTATAACGTCCTTGACTTCATTGACAGTCCAGTGCTTGGCTTGAGTCGTTGTTACGCAGAGCACACACATGAATAGTAACAGTTTTCTCATCTTGTTTGTCTTAGTTTGTTGCAAAGATACGAATATCTTTATTAATACTACAAATCAATTAGTTAATTCTTGATAAAAGGGGCAGCCTAATGGATTATAGGCCACCCCTCCACCTTAGAAATACTAACAAAAATACCTTAACTATGTGTTATTGTATTATTTCGTTGACTCTTCGTCAGCAACAGCGTCCTCCCATTTTGTCCACATAGGAATATCGTCGCTGTAACCGTCGTAGCCATAGTTCTGACGAAGCTGGCCCTTGTTGTTGGCGGTGATTGCTGAGTTTGGAACAGGCCAGAACAAGTTGTGCTTGTTAATCTTGTACTCGAATGTCTGGTTGCCCTGCTGACCCTTTCCGTATTCATGATTGAATACATTGTAGGTAGTGCAGCGACGATACCAGTAGCTACCGCCATTCAGGTCGGTACCTTCTTGCTTGTCCCAAGTGTTCAGGTCGTAGGTGTTACCCCATTCGTCAGCCACACCGCTACGAGCCAGACACCAGCTGACGCGAACCATTTCGGCTTGACGGAACTCCTCAAGATAGAGCTCACGAGCGCGCTCAGCCATGATGTCACCAATGTTGACAGTGGTAAACATTATCTTGGCATTGGCACGACGGCGAACGGCATTCACGTCTTCTGCAGCACCTGCAGCGTTCTTCTGATAGAGACGGGCTTCGGCACGCAGCAGATAGGTCTCGGCCAAGCGGAACAGATACATGTCGCCATTGGCTCCCTTACCAGATGCACCCTGGAACTGGTTGGCACCCTTGTTTTCCTCGTTTGGCGTATCAAGGATATATAGCTGGTAGAGTGGTGTGGGGTACCAGCTGCGGATGGTGTCTGAGCAGAGGATATCGCCCTTATGTACAAGCACCTTTGAGGGATTGGAAGGATCGACATAGTCCTCTGTAGCATAAAGCTGATAGTTCTGTCCGTAACAATCAGACTTCTTGTTGTTGTACTTAAAGTCTTCCATCTCCATCCAGTTTCCTACTTCACGATTATGGCGAAGGTCCTGCCAGTCGTATTCGCCATCATACATCCAGATGGTCTTGTTATAGAAGTAAGACGTACGATTTACCGCAATACCACGTCCTGCAGCACGAACCCAGTCGAGCTCTGCGTTATAATTACTGTTGTTACGTGCTATATTCTGTCCAGGACCTCCCATGCCGTGAGGGTCGCGGATTACGCTATTGCTCCAGTGAGCGAAACAGGCACGCATCACATTATAGGTGGTGAAGTCCTGGTCGTTAGAGTTGGAAATCATCATGATGGTCTCCTTGTTGGATGGATCGGCAATGTTTGGAGTGCGGTGCAAATCCCATACCACATTGCGGGTTACCTTCCATGTATCCTCGGCACCTGAAGGCTGCCAGGTTCCGAAGTTCTCTGTCATCAGCTTCAAACCATGATTGTTGATCAGGTCTGTAGCCACGGCTTCGGCTTTAGCATATTCGCCAATAGCGAGATAACACTTGATGAGCAGGTGCATACAACCTTCCTGGTTTACCTGGCCAACATAGTTCATCTTTGCCTGAGCGGGCACGTGCTGTGCGGCAAATTCCAAGTCGTGTACCAGCATCTTGAAGATAGCCTCTTTACTGGCCGAAGTGTAGTTTTGCTTGGGCACACTGATGAGTTTGGTTACCAAAGGAATATCGCCAAACTGAAGTGCCAGATTGTAGTAGGCATAGGCACGGTGGAAGTAGGCACGGCCTTTATAGGCATCGCGTGTGGCATCATCGAGCCCCTTAACCTGGTCGATATACGATAGGATGGTATTGGCATATTTTACCATGCTGAAACCCTGATCCCAGAAACGTTGCATATAGTTGGCATCACCGCCGCCGGCCATACCAGATGTTGGGGTGAGCTTGGCATCGAAGTTGTCCTGGAATCCACCACCCATATCGGTCTTGGCGTACATGCCGACATCTGACATCAGGTAATTAGTGAAGATACCAACGTTGTTCCAGTTGCCGTCGATACGGTAGGTTTTCAACTGTTTGTCGCACTGTGCCATAGCGGCCTGAAGACCTGCTTCTGTGCTATATGTGGTAGCTGGCTCATAGAATGACAGTGGATCCTGATCCAAGAAACCATCTGAACAGCCTACCATGGTTCCTGCGAGGGCTATCATAAGTCCTCCGCAGAATATATTGTTCTTATTGATTTTCATATGAGTTATCTGTTTTTAAAGTGTTACATTAAGACCGAATTGGAACTGGCGGTTAGCAAAACCTCCTGTTTCAGGATCACCATACTCCCAACTATCGATAGTGAATACGTTGTTGATACCTGCTGTAACGTGTACGCGCTGGATACCAATCTTGTTGGTCAATTCGCGAGGCAGGGTATAGCCGAGAGTGATATTGTCTAAACGAACAAAACTGCGGTTGTAAACTTTCTCGATGCCAGTAACGCCAGAAGGACCGACAGCATTCAAACGAGCATACTCATTGGTTGGGTTTTCTGGAGTCCAATACTTCTTCTTGAATGTATTGCAGGTCTGAGTGAACATTGAACCGGAGTTATCTCCGTTCAGCCAGTAGCCGGCACGACTCTTATGTCCCATGTAGCTGTACATAGAGAATGAGAAGGTGAAGTCCTTCAGGAAGGTAAAGTCGTTGCGCATGTTCCAATATACTGGTGGCTGTGTGGTGCCATGATATACACGGTCCTTGTCGTTATAGACTGGTACGCGTGTGCCATCAGCCAGAATCTTATCATCTTCGGTATATACATTTACAACCTTAGGATCACCAGGCTTTTGGTTTACAAGGGCAGCCTTCTCTGCTTCGTCGGCCTGCCAGATGCCATCGGTCTTCCAGTACCAGATTTCACCGATAGGCTTGTTGATGAACCAACCATTGCTGGTATCGTCCATCTCCTTGCCGTTCTCGTCGTACTCGTAATACAAGTGCTTAATCTTGTTCTTATTATAAGAGAAACCAAGTGACGTGTTCCACTTGAAGTCCTTCGTGTCAATGTTGCGGCTGTTCAGCGTAATCTCAAAACCGGTATTAGTAACCTCACCAAGGTTGGTAGTGATGCTGCCAAAGCCTGTGAAGTTTGGCAAACGCTGTGCCATAATCATATCGTGGGTGCGCTTGTGATAGATATCGATACTACCAGAGAGACGCTTGTTGAGTACAGAGAAATCAATACCGAAGTTCCATGAAGAGGTTTTCTCCCATTCCAGGTTAGGGTTACCCAGACGGCTAACGCTCAAAGCGTTCAGTACTTCCTGTGATAATGAACCATTCTTGTAATAAGCATACAGACCACCATTAGCGAGGTTTGAGAGGGCCAGATAGGTGTCGCTCAGTGAACGGTTACCATTGGTACCATAGCTCAGACGGACCTTGGCCATGTCAAGCCACTTCCAATCTTGCGCAAACTTTTCTTCAGAGAGTACCCAGCTAGCACCCAGTGACCAGAAGTTGGCCCAGGGATTGTTCTGACCAAAGGCAGAATAGCCGTCACGACGCACGGTGGCTGTCAGCATGTAGCGATCCATGAATCCATAGAACACGCGGCCCAGATAAGCGGCAGCTGTATAGTGTGTGTCGTTGGTAGAGAATGAACTCTGTTCCTTGTTGGCACCCGAGATATAATGGAAACCAAGTACATCGGTAGGTGTGATGTTGCGAGCAGAGATATTGTCGCTCCAATAGCGATTCTCCTCAGCCTCCTGAACCAGTGTTACAGTAACGTGGTGCAGGTTGGCAAATGTTCTATCCCAAGTCAGCGTGTTGTTGAGATTCCAGTTGAATGTCTTTGAAGAGTTGCGGTTTGAACCACGATCGGCAGCCTTGCTATCGGGCAGCTCGGCTGAAAGCCAGTAACGGTCATAGAACCACTGGTAGCGTGGGGCAATATTGAACTGGTAGGTGAAGCCAAATGGCAGTGTAACCTTGGCATTAAAGATGGTGTTCAGAACGGTGTAACCTTTCTCCAGGTCAATATACTTCTGCTGGAAATGATAGTTGTAACCACCATTAGTGGGGTTGCCGGTACGGGGATACTGAACCTCGTTGCCATTAGCATCGTAACGCGAAGCGTAGGGTGACTCACGCAGCTGGTTGTCGTCCCAATAGTTACTGCCTAGGGGGACAGGCTGTGACGTGTCACTACGATCCTGGAAGTTTACGTTGGCACCAACCTCAAGCCAGTCTGTAATCTTGGCGTTCAATTTCATGTTGGCACGATAGGCATGATAGTTATCACCCTGGATAGCACCTTCGTTCTTCAGGTAGCCAAAGCCCAGATAGTAGTTCACATTATCGGTAGCGCCCGACATGCTGGCATTGTAATCCTGGTTGAAACCGGTGCGGAAGGTGGCGTCCTCCCAGTTGTAGGTTCTGCCTGCCAGGAAGTTCTCCATGACAAGGGCTGCATCAACATCGAAGCCCATGCGACGTGCGTACAGACTCAACATCGACTCGCCTGCTTGCTGGGTCTTTGGACCTGTGCTGGCCCACTGCTCCTGAGTCAAACCGTACTTGCTAATGTTGTTTATATTGTCATAATAGCCTGCGGGGATACCGCTGTCCTTACCATAGTAGCCCCATGTGCCGTCCTCGCGATAGCCGTAGGTTTGAGCCTTGTACCAGTCCTCGCGGTATGTCATATACTCGCTGGCACTGAACATGTCGCGATAAGCGGCCTTGCTGTTGGCTGCCAGGTTCATGCTGACATTAATGGTTGGTTTTCCCTGTTTACCTTTCTTAGTAGTAATAATGATAACACCACTGGCGGCCTTTGCACCATAGATAGCTGCAGATGAGGCATCCTTCAGCACGTCGATCTGCTCGATGTCATCAGGATTGATTTCTGAGAGTTCTCCTGCGAACTGCATGCCATCAAGGATGATCAGAGGAGAGTTGTGAGAACCAGAGGTGTAGAGTGAGTTCTGACCACGTAACTGAATACTGGCACTTGACCCCTTGGCCGATGAGTCGAAACCAATCTGCAAGCCAGGGGTGCCGCGCAACAGATCCTGTACGCTACCAGGGTTCTGATCGGCTAACTTGCTGGGGTCAATCTGTACGACTGAACCAGTAAGGTCTTTCTTACGCATGGTGCCGTAACCTACAACAACTACTTCCTGCAGAGTCTCGGCATCTTCTTCGATAACAATGTTTAGGGTTTGGCCTTTTCTGTAGGCAACTTCCTTCGTCTTGAAACCCACATAAGAAACGACAACGGTACCGTTTGCCGGCGCAGATTTAAGGTCGAATCTGCCATCGAAATCGGTGACTGTTCCTATGCTTTCAGCACCTTTAACTTTAATGGTGGCACCAATAACAGGTTCACCATTCTTGTCTGTGACCTGACCTTTCACGGCTCCACTTTGCTGTGTAGCCTGAACTGCCATTTTTGCCATTGTCGACATAGGGACAGAAATCATTCCTGCTGTCAACGCCATCGCCAAACATAGTTTGCGGGATGGATTTGTCAAATTAGCATACTTCATTTAAGTTTTCTTTAGTTATTATTAATTGAGTAATTAGGTGAAAATATAATTTACTTCTTTTCTAATTCTTCAAGGCTCCATGCTTCGCGCCATCTGATGACGGGGATGCCGTTCTCAAACTCGATGGGCAGCCAAATATAGCGCGCATCGCTCGGATGTTTGGGGCGCCAGATGTCGGCCATAAAGATGAAATGATGGCCATAGGGTAGGATGAAGGTTGACTGTCCTTCGAAGGTGATTTCTGACTTCGGACCGGTGCAGGGATTAGGATGTTGTGTCCATGGTCCCCAGATACTCTTGGCAGAGAACATTCGTGCCTTATTGGGTGCCCAGCCTGTACAGCCAGAGGTGATCATCCAATAGATGCCGTCTTTCTTGAAAATAGCAGGCGCCTCGTTCTGGCCGCCAGGTGCTACACGTGTGTAACGACCTGAGTGGTGCAGATAGTCGTTGGTGAGTTCGGCAATGTGAAGGGTCAGATTGTCTTCCGATGAGAAGATGTGATAGGCCTTGCCGTCATCGTCTACATAAAGTGTCATGTCGCGTGCCATCTGTCCAGTGCCGAAGTCGCGCTTAAGAAAGAGCCCTTGGTTGATAGCCTTGCGCCAGGTTGGCGTCCACCATTTCTTGAAGTTGTCGGCATTTAGGGTGTCGAGAACAGCCAGTTCGCTCTTGCCAAAATCAACAGGATAGGTGCCTGCGTTGGCACGCTGCGAATAGAGGTATTTGTAGGGGCCTTCTGGACGGTCGCTCACTGCTACGCCATAGCGGGCTGCGCTATAGCCCTTGCCTTTCAG
>JAEEGK010015493.1_pt1 | contig 16893 bp, 13 predicted proteins | sample 8958771 | NCBI WGS metagenome assembly JAEEGK01 (sample SAMN16246547, study PRJNA631951) | gut metagenome | biome: gut microbiome; feature: rumen; material: SC-attached | host: Bos | place: Iran: Karaj | collected 2018-10 | reverse complement strand
ATCCCCAATCCCCAATCCCCAATCCCCAATCCCCAATCCCCAATCAAATAAAAATTTTTTAAATTCAAAATAAATATAAAATCATTTAAAACATTAATTAAAAACTAAAATAATATAAAAATTAATTTAATAAAATAAATAAATACAAAAATTATAATAAACTATTAATTTAAATAGATAATTTATTTTAAATAATTGAATTAAACATAAAGATAAAATTATATAATAAATTTTAAATCAAAAATAATCACAATAATAAATGTTTATAATTACAATAAATAAATAATAATTAAATTTATTATTATTATTAAATACTCTACAACTTAAATTTTCTTTTATAAATTATTCAATTTTTTAAGAAAATTTTCATTTTTTTTGAATTTTATTTTTAATTTAATTTTTTCGGCATTAACACATTCTTTTCTTATTTTTTCTTTTAATATTTCAATTTTTTTTTTTTGATTATTTTTTTTATTTTTTGTATATTTGCTTTCTTTAACATAATTCCAATAATTTTTAAAAATTTTTTTAAAAGAATCATTTTTTATTAAAGTTTTAACTTCATATTTTCCATCCTTTAAATAATTAATTTTTTTATCTAATATATCTTCTATATCATTATTAAAAGAATTACTAATTATAGGAACATAATGCCAATCTTTTATTATTTTTTTAAGATGAAATGATGCTAAATCATTTTGATATTCTAAACTTTTAATTTCTTTATAAAATGATGTATTATCAGAATTATTTAAATTATTATTATAATTATTACCATTACTTAAATTAGTTCGAGAAGAATATAAAAATATATTATTATTTGATTCATTTGAATTTTCAAAAAAATTTTTAATTTTAAGAAATTTATTTTTATAAACTAATTTTATATTTTTATTTGTTTTTTTATTTTTATATAAATTATTATCAATACTTGTTTTATATAAATTATTAAATTGTTTTAAAGCATTATTTTCATAACATTTAAATTTAGTAGTATTAACTTTATTATATTTATAAAAAATATTTTGATAATTATTATTTGAAATACTATCACCTGAATTATTTGTTTTCAATATTGTTTTTGAATTAGTTGAAATATTATTATTTGAACTTAAATCTTTTGAAGGAGCAATAGAATTATTACATTTATTAAAAGTATTATATAAATTTATTGAAATAGATGAATAATTTTCATTATTATTACTATAAAAATTATTATCAATTTTATTTCTTGATGTTAAAAATTCTGTTTTAGTTTTTGGGCTAGATTTATTTTGACTTAAATTTAATTTAGGAATTTTTATTTTTTTAATTTTATTAATTTGATTATTTTTTTGATTTTTTGTAATTTCTTCAATATTAATGTTTTTTATTTCATTATTATTATTATTTAATTCTTTATTATAAAATAATCTCTTTTTAAAAAAAGTATTTTGAATATTTATTAATTCTTTTTTTCTATAAGAAATAACTTCAATAATATTTTTTTTATTTATATCTCTATTTTTACTAAATTCAGTATTTTTAATTTTATCAAATAAAGATAAAAAATTTTTAATTTTTTTATTATTATTTTTATTCTGCATGATAATAATAATTATAATAATAATAAAAATTATTTATTTATTTATTTGTTTTTTTAATTGAAATATTATTTAAATTATAACAAAATAATAATAAAATTTATAAAAATACTTTATTTAAATTTTATCTTCTTCATCTTCATCAAAATAAGAATTATCATCTTTTTCTTTTTTGTTGTTAATTTCAACACATTTATCTAACCAATCATAATAAACATCAATTGGTTCTGTTAATGATTTAATTGATTGTGAATAATCATTAAAGCAAATTTTACATTTAATTTTTGCTATTTTTTTTCTTTTATCTATTTCAACAAAAATGCATCTTTTATGACTACAAAAAGGACAATCAAAAACTGTTTCAACTTTTGGAACGGCTTGTTTAATAATTCTCTTTCTTGTCTTTTTTTTGGACATTTATTAAAAAAATTATTTTATTTTTATAATTTTGGTTAAAAAAGAAATTTAAATTTTTATTATTTATTAATTATTAATTTTATTATATAAATTTTATAAGGAAAAATTTATAAATAATACAAATTAAAATTATTTATAACAAATTTATTCAATTTTTTCAAATTCATCTTTTTCATTTTCTACTTCATCATCTTCAATTTCTTCCCATTCATTATCATTTTCAATTAATTCAAATTCATTTTCAAATTTTTTATATTTTTGATATTTTTTAATTTGATTTTTTAATGATTTTATTTCTTTTTCAATTTTCTTTTTTTCTTCTATAATTTTATTTTTATCATCTTCATCTTCATTGTTTTGTTCTAATTGAATATTTATTTCATCTAAATCAAAATATTTATTTTGTAAGTCCATTTTTAATTTAGATTCAATATTATTTTTTAATTCATTATCTAAAATTTTTTGTTGTTGTTCTAATTTTTTTCCAATTAATTCAGCATCTTTTTTAATTTTTAAATTTTCATTTTTTAATTTTAAATTTTCATCTTTTATTTCATTTTTTTGTTTTTCTAAATTTTCTAATTTTTTTTTCATTTCATTTTCTTTTAATTGAAATTTTTCTTTTTCTTTATTAATTTCTTTATCAATAATATCTAAAATATCTTTTTTTTCAATTTTATTTTCTTCTATAATTTTTTTAATTTTAGGTTCATTCATAAAATTTTCATTAATTTTATCCAAATTTAAATCTAAATTTTCATTTTTTTTAAAATCTAACCATAAATAATTATCTAAATTATTAATATTAATTTCAATATTTTTTTTATTATCATCATTTATAGTTTCTAAATTTAAATAATTAAATTCTTCAACTTTTTTAACAATAAAAGGATGTTTTTTAATTTGTTCCCAATTCATTCTTTTATCAGGATTAAATTGTAACAAACCATTAATAAAACTAATAATTTCTAAACTTATTTTTTTATTTTTTGGAAGAGTATATATACCATCTTTTATTTTATCCATCAAACCTTTTATATTATTTTCATAAAAAGGGGGGTGACCTATCAATAATTCATATGTAATAGCACCTAAACTCCATAAATCTGCTTTAGTGTTATATTTATTTTCATTAAATTGATTTTCCATTGTTTCAGGAGCCATTGTTATTGGAGTTCCACAAAATGTACTTGCTGATAAATCAATTGATAGATCCTTTGCATATCCTAAATCTGCGATTTTTATTTGAAAATCATCATTTAAACTTGTTTGTTCTAATTTAATTGGGGTTATTATTTCATTTTTATCTTTTAAATTTTTGGGAAATTTTGTAAAATTAATTACAATATTTTCTAATTTTATGTCTCTATGAACTATTTTTTTATGATGCATATATTCTAATCCATTTATTATTTGTTTTAATATTTTTTGAATATAAAATTCATTCATTTGTTGTTTATAATGATGTTCATAATATTTTTTATAATCCATTAAATTTCCACCATTACAATATTCTAATACTAAATAAATATTATTTTTAGTTTTTTCTATACCCAAAATTTTAATAATATTTTCATTATTAAATGAATTTAAAAATTTTAATTCTCTTTTAAAATTTTCCATTGAATTTTTATCTCTTATTTTATCAAAAGAAATTTGTTTCACCGCAAATAATTCATTATTTTTTTCATTAACTGCTAAATAAACATTCGATGCTGAACCTTTTCCAATTTCATAAATAAATTTATAATTATTTATTTGTTTTATTCCTTTCATTTTAAAAATGTATATAAAATATTTTAAAATATAATTAAAATAATAAATATAAAATTAATATAAATTAATTAAAATACAAAATTAATATAAAAATTTATATATAAAATAATTAATATTATATAATAATAATAGAAAAAAATCTGATAATACTAATTTCAAAACGAAAAAACCTTTTAATTTAAAAAAAGTAAAAAGATATAAATTAATCAAATTTAAATATAATAATAATATATGTATTGTAATTTATTAAAAATTAAACTATAAAATCATTTCGAAAAAAAAATTCATTATTATATTATCTTTTTTTTAATATCACTAGTTTAATTAAAAAATTATTGATTTGAATTTTAATATCAAATTTTTATTAATTATAAGTTAATAAAAAAATTGAAATAAATATTTGAATAATTAAGTAAATTAATAATTTCTTTTACAATAATATAATTGTATTTTAAAGATATAAATTATTATGTTAACAAAAAATGAAATAATTTTGCAGCTTTTATTCCCAAAATTTAAACCAGCGATAGATAGTAGATTTATATCCTTATTTCAATTAAATAAAAATAAAAAAATTAATTATAATAATTATAATTCTTATGATATTTCGATAGAAAAAATTTTAAACGGAGAAGATAAACGAACTTCAATTATTTTAAAAAATATTCCATTTCAAATGACAAAAAAAGAATTAAATGATTTATTAGAAGGAATTGGTAATATAAATTATTTATATTTACCTTTTGATAAAAATTCAAAAAAAAATTTAGGCTTTGGTTACGTCAATTTAGTTAATTTCAAAAATGTTATCAATTTATGCGATAGAATTAAAGAATATAATTTAACTAATAAAAATTTAAAAAAAAATATAGAAATATACTATTCAAAGCCTCAAGGTAAATTAGCATTAACTAAAATGTTTGAAAAAAGGGAATATTCAAAAAATATATAATAAAACTTAGGTTAAGTCAATAATTTTAAATAAATTATTTGATTTATATATATTGCTTTAATTTAGTTATATATTTTTATGTTTTTTATAAGGTTTAATAAATCACTTCTTTGTTTATATAAATATTTGCTTAGTTAACAATTTATTAAATTTTTATATTTATGTAATTATACAATAAACTAATTAATATTATAGAAATAAAAGTATAAAAATATAAATAATAAATATTTTTTGTTTAAAACATATTTAATATAAATTAATTATAGAATCTATCTTTATGAAAATAATTTTTTTTTTCTACAGTAAATTCGAAAATTAATAATCATTGAAGTTTGATACTATTAAATAATAATTAAATTTTCAATTAATATTTATTTAAAATTAATTAAAGATATATATTTATTATATATTTATTATATATTTATTATATTTTTTATTATTTTTATTTATGTTAATTAATTAATAATTTTTATTAATTAATAAAATGCCTTTATTATTTAAGATATTTTTAATATTAATAGCATATATTAAATGTAATTTATGGGATAATATTTTTTCTCATCAAAAAAGAATTAAAAAAAATTTATTTGAATTACCAGAAGAATTTGAAATAGATTTGTTTTCAGATGAAAAGAAAATAAATTTTATGGGTAAAATATATGTATCTTGTAAATTAAATAAATTTAAATTAATATTTAATTTAAAAAATAATTCTTTAAATAAAGAAGATTATTTTTTAAATATTATTGGCGATTTAAATAAATCTTCTGTTTTATTAATTAATGAAGAAAAATGTAATAATTATTCAGTTAATTTATTTAATAATTTAACAATAAAATTTTTTTTAAATTCATATGATTTAATAAGCTATTTTTATAATGTAAATGAAACAATTAATTATTATATAATTACAAATCCATTGCAAATAAAAATAAATAATAAATTTGAAACAATTTTTAATAAAGAATTTTATATTAATTTTATTACTAATTTAAATAATTTATCAAATATTGAAATAAAATATTATAATTTCAAAGCAAAATTTTATTCAGAATTAAAAAAAAAAGATTTTATAGAAAAAGATTTTGATATTGAAATTACATATAAATTATTTTCACAATGCGAATTAATTAATTATGAAAATATAAATTAAAATAACATTATATATAAGAATATATATATATTATAAAATATAATTATTTTTAATATTAATTATTATTGTTTTGTTCATTATTTACATTATTTTCAACATTTTGATAATTACTTAAAATATTATTATTATTATTATTTTTTATTTCATCTGTCATTATCATTTTAGCTAAATCAGAACATAATTGAACTGTATTTAATTGATACATATGAATCCATCTTGCATTTTCTTTTAAAAAAATGTCACATTCTTGAGATGGTTCATATAAACCAGACATAATTTCAATATCATCAGTATTATTATTTGAAAATAATTGTCTATAATAATTAGGGTTGGTTGAAAAAACTAAAATTCCATACAAATGTTTACTTTTAAAATAATCATTAAAAATAGGTAATGTTTTTTCAAATGCAGTTCGAAAAATATAATCTAAAACTTGAATTATGAAATTAAAATTAAATGCTAAATTATTTCTTATATTCATTTTTCTTTTTTTATAATATAACATTTTCGTTTCATTATTTTTTCCACTTAAATTATTAATAATATCCATTTGATTTTGATTATTATTTAATATATTCGGATTATTAGCTCTTCTTGATTGAATATTAGGATTATTTAACAAAGGATTATTTAATAAAGGATTATTTTTTCCTCTATTTAAAATATTATTATTATTATTTCCTAAATTATTATTTAACATTGATCTTCTTCTTGTATTAGGAACTTTATTATTTAATATATCATTAATAGGATTTCCTAAATCTCTAATTTTGGGAAAATATGTTAAATAATTTTTAAATATATCAATTAATAAAACTCTATATAATAATAAAAATCCTAACATTAAAGATTGACGTTCTAATGTCATTCTATTTAATCTTATATTAACATCAAATTCTAGACGATTAAATTCAAATGTTGTTAAATAACCCGGAGGTAATAAACTTTTTTCTTTAATGTAACTTTTTAATATTTCTCTTAAATTTTCGGGGATGTCATTTGACATTACAAATGCAGATGATAAATCATTAAATAATTGATGTACAAAACTTTTTATAATAAAAATACTATCTTCTTTTTTTTGTTTATCATTTGTTTTAATTGTTATTTTATCACCAAAAAATTTTACACAAAAATTTTCTATATTTTTTAACATTTTTACAACAAAATTTTTAAGTTCATTAATATTAGCTTTTGTAGCTTGAATTAAAACAAATTCATTTTCTTTAATTTCTTGACTTGCTTTAGCAAAAGTTTTCATATCTAATATAAAATCATTGAAATAGACAATTTTTCTAATTGCATCTCTTAATTTCTTATTTTTTAATTTAACCTCTCTTTGTCCTTCAGGACTTAATTTATGAACTTGTTCTTGTAATTTATTATATTCTTCTTGTTTTTTTTTCAAATCCGCGGCACTAACCACAGTTGCAGTAGGTAAATGAACAATTTCTCCATTTTTTAAAATATCTTCCATTTTTTTTGGAATTCCATATTTAACTGATTTTTTCTCTAACATATTTCTAATTTTATCATCTCTCTCTTTTAATTGATCTATAACCATTTTTTGATGAGGAAAAGCATTTTCATAATCTAATTGAACGGGTCTTTGGAAAAAATATCTCATGGGTCTATAATAAAATAAACTTTGGGGGTAATTAAAACAAAAATTAGCCATATCAGCTGAATATAAAGGATAATTATAAATAGGGTTACTTGCTGAAATGGAACGAACTAATCTATTATGAATAAAACCTAAAGATTTTTGTAAATTATTTTGACGTTCTTTTTCAAGTAAAAAAGGGTTTATTTGAGGAACAATAGGAGGTAAATTAATTTGATTATTATTTGGAGGAAAATTATAATTCATGAATAATGTAATATTATTATTATTTTTTTTTTAATTATAATAATTAATTTATTAAATTATGTTTTTTATTATTTTCAAAAAAATAATTTTTAAAAATAAAATAGAAAAAAATTTATAATTTTTATTATGGAGTCAAGAAATTCTAATTCAAATTCAATTCATATTAATCAAAAAGTAAGAATTATTTTTATTTTTAGTGTAATAATTTAAGTTTAAAAGAAAATAACAAAAAATATTACATTAATGATGTTATTCTTTCTTTATCAATTGAAGGTTCTTATAACACAATAATTATTAATTCAAAAGTTCCAAATTTAATTATAAATGGATGCAATAATAAAATAACTGCAAGAAATAATAATAGTGAATTAAATAATGTGATTTTTAATGGAATAGGAAATAAATTAAATAGTAATAATACAAATTTTAATAAAATTAATAATGGACAAAATAATACTATAAATGGAAGACAAGTTAATTCAATGAATAATCATTTAAATGTTAATAATAATTTTTCAAATTCATCTTTTAATATTAATATTAATAATAGAGATTTAAATAATTTTTCTCCTCAATTAGAAAATTTAATTTCAATGGTGACTGGATTTACAAATAATTTTAATTTTAATAATTCAAACTTTGCTAATTTTAATTTTGGACAAAATTCAAATAATAATAATTTTAATAATAATAATATGAATAATTTTAATTATAATAACTATAGTGATAATGAAAATGAAGAATCTGAATATGAAGAAGAATCAGAAGATGAAGAATTTAATGAAGAAGAAGAAGAAAATGAAGAAAATAAAAAAAAGAAAATTCTTTTAGATTTAAATGAATTTCAATATAAACATGCAAAAAAATATATTAAAAGAATAGATGATAAATGTGCTATTTGTTTAGAAACTTATAAAGGAACAGATATTGTTAAACAATTTGCTTGTGGTCAACATATTTTTCATAAAAAATGTTTAATTATTTTATGTAAAAAATCAAATAAATGCCCATTGTGTAAATATGATCTTATGAATGGAATTAAACCAGATAATACTTTAGATGATTAAATATATTTAATATAATAATAATAATAATTTTTTTATTTGATTTTATTATAAAACTTTTTATATTATTTTATTATATATACTATTAGTAACATTAAAAAATAAAGATTAATTAAATGAATATTTATATGTTTTAAATTTAAAATATAATTATTGCTATTTAAATTTAAAATAAAGTAATAATAAATTAAATTGAAGATAAAAATAATAATTTTATAAAATATATAAATTTATATTTTAATATTATTTGATTATTTATTATAAAATTATATTAAATAATTTTATTTATATTTAATTAGAATATTTTATATATATTATTTCAATTATATTAATATAAATAAAAAATTATTAAAATTAGTTTCTTTTTATTAATAACAATAATATTTTTTAAATATAATATTTATTTTATTCTTTTTTTATTTTTGTATTTTTTTTATGATAATTTTATTTTTAATTTTATTATTTTTAAACTTTTTTATTTTAATTTAAATAATTAAATATAAACTTTTATCAAACTATTTAAATAAATTCTTATTATTATTTTTGATTATTTTGAATATAATTTTAAAATATTATAATTATATTTTATTAATTTAAATAAATATATTATTTATTTAAATGGAAAATGATAATAATTTCGAATCCCAAAAAAAAAAAGATTTAACAAACAACGAATTAAACAACAACTTTGAAAATTTTCAAAATTTATTAAACGACGAAGAAAACATCGAAGAAAACGAATTTGATAATAACAACATAACAAACGAAAAAAACGAAAATAACACAAACAACAACAATATAAATGAAATGAAAACAGAAAAACTTTTACAACAAAATTTAAATTTAACATATTTCAAAGAAAACGAACAAAGAGCATTTTATATAGATACAATAATAGTTTCAAGTCATGTTTCATATTTAATAAAAGGAAAAAATTTAAAAGAAAATTCATTAGAAAGAAGATATAGAGAATTTGATGCTCTTCATAATGTTTTAATACAAAAGTGGCCAGGAATTTATATACCACCTATTCCAAAAAAACAAATAATAAATAACACAGATACAAAAACAATAGAAAAAAGAAAAAATGTTTTAGATAATTTTTTAAAGGAAATTGAAAAGCAAATTTACATTATGGAAAGCGAAGAAATAAAAATATTTTTTGATATTGATATTAAAGATGTTACTAATATTTTATTAAAAAAAATTGAAAAAATAAATTACAATGAATTAAATATTAATTATCAAAAATATTTTGTTGAAAATTATGAAAATAATCCAAATAAAATTGAATTTGATGAAAATCAATTATTGTATTGTAGAGAATATATTGATAAATTTATATCAAAAATTAATGATTATAAATATAAAATAAAAGAATTATATTATGAAAAAAAAACTTATTTAGAAAATTCTGAAATTTTATTTAATGAATATGTAACATTTGAAAATAAAACAGTGGCTCAATTTTATGATAAAAATAAAGAAAATTTATTATTTGCTGATGAAAATAATTTAAATTTAAAAAATTTAATAGAAAATTATTCAGAAAAAATTACTAATCCTTATAAAGTTTTAAACGAATGGTGTGTTCAAAAAGAATTAAATTTAATTGGTTTAAAAGAATCATTAAAATCGTACATAAAACTTAAAAATCTTAAACCAACAATTGAAATTGAAATTAATGAATTAAATAATAAAATTACTCAATTAAATAAAGGAAAAAAAAGTTTTTTTGAAATGGTTAAAATGAAAAGCACAAATGATTTATTAGATAAAAATCAAAAAAAAAAAGAACAATTAAAACAAGATTTATTAGATTTAGAAAATATTTTAAAAATTTTAAAAAATTATTATTCTATTGAAGTTTATGATTTTTTTACACAATTAAAAATTAGTTTATATGAAATGATGAAAACATTCGCTCAAATTCAATTAAATAATAGTATAAAAAATAGTGATTTATGGTTAAAAATTAAATGTTGAAATAAATATTTAATATTAATTATTTATTTAAAATATTAATATTTTAAAATAAGATTTTAATTGTTATTTTTAATTAAAATTATTATTATTATTATGTTAATAATAATATTATTATTATTACAAAAATAAATTTTGATTTAAATAATATTTTTATTTATTTTTTAAAATATTTTTTTTGAAATATTATTTTAATTAAATTATAAATCTAAAAATTTATTTATTCACCTAATAATAAAATTTTCCAAGATGAATCAATTTTTAATCCAATTTTTTCAATTTCATTTAATTCATTTAATGCATTAATTTGTTTTTTTATTACTTTTTCATCTTTTTCATTTAAACCTAAAATAAAAGCAATTTTATAAAATAATGCTAAACCAGTAAAAGGATCAAAAATATCATCGCTAAAAGTAAAAATAAAAATAAAATCAATTTTATCCAAAATCATTTTTTGTAAAATTTTTTGCTCAGATTCAGAAATTTCAACTAATCCTAATTCATAATAAATTTTATTTTCTTTTTTATTTTCTTCTATTTCATAAGCATCTTGTATTTTTTTCATTGAATCACATTTAAAATCTTTTTTATTTGTTTCATAATAAATATTAATTTCATTAGATTTTATTTCTTTATCAATTAAATTTTCTTTATCACTTGAACTTAAAATGTAAATTTCTTTAAATTTATTATCATTTAAAAATTTAAAAAATTCTTCATTAAATTCATACCAATTATTTTTTGAAATTCCTCCACTTAAATCTAATATTAATATTTTTTTATTTTCATTGAAAAATAAAGAACCATTAAATTCTAAATTTCCATTTCCATTTTCACATACACTATGAGACATATATTGAGAATAATAAAAACCAATGTTTTCAAAAGGATAATTTTTAACTAATAATGTAGATGCAATATTTGATGCATTTCCATTTGATGAAAAAATAAGAATTAAAGTTGAATTTTTAATATCTACTGTTTTAGAAAGTTTTAACATTTATGTTTTTAATATATATAAAATTTATTAATTATAATTTATAAAAAAAATATTTAAAAAAATTTTTTTATCTCAAAAATTAAAAAAATTTATTTGAAATTTGATTCTCTATTTAAATCATCTCTTGGAATTATTATATCTTCGTAATATTTATATTTTTTTTCTTTATTGTTTTCATTTGATAAGATATCTCCTGTTTTCATATAGGTATATCCATCATTCCAAATTTGATATGAATTAACTGTTTTATCTTTTTCAGCTGGATGAACATAAGCTTCTTTCATAAATTTATATAATATTTCTTCTGAAGTTGAATTTTCACCTTCAGTTTGTCTATTTAATAAATAAGAATTATCAATATTTTGTTCATTTTCATGTAAATTTTTATTTTGAAAAATAAGTTTATTTAATTGCGTTTTATTTAAAATTTTTTCAAAAATATTTTGTTCATTTTCTGTTTTATCCTTTTCGCTTTGAATAAATAGATGTTTCATACCAAAATAAATAAAAATACTTATAATTAAATATAATAATGTTCCAACAATAGCATAATTTTTATCTTTAAAAATTTTTATTAATAAATTTGAAATAATAAATTGAAAAAAAAATATTCCAATTAAATCAAATTTCATAACTAATTCAGTCACATTTCCATGAGATTCAAATTCAGCAGGATATAAAAATAATAAATTATATTTATCAATGTAATATTTTAATATAAAAAATAAACTTCCAAAAGGAACAATCAAAGGAATTGTTGTACTAAAAACTAAAGTCAACATAAATACTGTAATACTAAAAGAATAATTATAACCATAATCAAAATATTTTTTCACTAAAGATGCATAAAATTTTTCATAATCTGTTTTAGCTATAAATACTCTAAATTTTTTTACAAATAATTGAGGCAATGCAAGTAATTGAAATCCATTACTTATAAAAATAACTTGAATTATATATCTCATAAAAAAATATGAATTTTTTATAAAACCTTCACTTATATCAAAATCCCAATGATTTATTATTAATAATTTAATTCCTTCTTTAATTTTACTCATGCTTAATACACCAAAAGTTGGAATAAAAAAACAATTAACTACCATAAAAACAACATTTTTTACAAATATACTTTTTTCTCTATAACTTCTTTTATAATGTAATTCAAACATAGCTATATATCCAACTATAAAAGGTATTACACCTGAATTCATTATAACTACAATTAAAGTATAAGAATATTCTGTTAAAATTGTTTTTATATCTTGATTTTTTATTTGTTTACTTAAATCTTGAATTAATGGACTAATTTCATCATTTATAAATGCTGGAGTTATTATAATTAAACAAACAATAAATAAAATAAATGTAAATAAATACATTCTTATTGTTCTCCATTTTTTACTATATTTTATATTATCCCAAATTATTTCACTTGGAAAGGGAGCTCTCTTTATTATCCAATTTTCTATTGCTAATAAAGTTCCTTCAAATGTATTCATTCTATTATATATTAAATTTGTATTGTTTAATATTTTATCTACATATGAAGGAGATTTAAAAACAAGAAAAGCATTTCCGGTATTTTTTTTAATATTTAATTTTCTATAAAAATTTAACATATTTTCTGTAATAACACTTAAATGATTATAATAAATTTCAGCATCAATTTCTTTTTTCTTCCATAAATAACCTGAAAATATTTTTTCTCTTTTTGGATAATTATTTACATTTAATTTATTATATTTATCATATAAACTTTTATATAAAAATTTTTTATCAATTAAATCCATTAAAATATCATAATTTGGAATAACTTGAATATAAATTATATATTGTGAAAAATTAGATTTAAAAAAATTTTCAACCATATTTTTTGCATCTATATAAGTTAAATTTTGATTAATTCCTCTAATATGAATAGAATGTTTACTTATAATATGATCCAAAGATTTATCAATTTTGATATTAAAATTTTTAATAGAAATTATTTTAGTTGCAAAAGTATATAAATGATAATAAGCAGTTATTGTATATATAATACTAAAAAATAAAATAATTCCAAGTTTGAATGGACTACCATAAATATTATAAACTGTGGGTTTTAAAAATGAAGATATTTCTTTTTTTTCATTATCTCCTAATAAACATATTGGAGTTAATATAAAAACACTTGTTATTGATAAATAAAAAAATAAATATGCTGTTATTTTTTGATAATATAAATATATGAAACCTTCTCCATTACATATATCAATTACTTGCTTATCTGATATTTTATATATAAATTTATACCAACCAAAAAAAGAATAATCTTTTGTTTTTTTTCTTAAATATTTAATTTTTTCATGATTATAATTTGTGTTTTTATAATTATTATTATTTTTATTACTAATCAAACTTAATCTATTTCCAAATAAATCTTCAACTCCTCTTAAATTTATATGTAAATTTATATCATCTATATCTATTTCATCTTTATAATTTGTACTTAATTTATTTGCTATATATTTTTTTATATATTATTTTAAATATTTTTTGATATTGTATTGTTATATAAAAAATTTACTAATTAATTTATCTTTTCTATATCGTCGAAAAAAATGAAAAAATAATAATACAAAGATCATAAATAATAAGCTTATTCCAAATATCATTCCTAATTTTTCCCAATCGGAATAAACTTGCATTAATATATTTATTTTTTATATTTATTAAATGAAATAATAATATTCTTTAATAAAAATATTATTTAATAAATTAAAAATATTATTACAATTTTATATTTATAAATTTTAAATATATTTTCATATATAAATATTTTGAAATTAATTAAATAAAATTAAATATTATAATAATCGTACAATAGGAAGTATATTATTTTTCTCAGCAAGTAGTAGAGCACATACAATAGTAACAATTGAATTTAAATAATTAACAATGATTGCAGGTTGAAAAAAATGAAAAATTAATATGATTCATTTAATAGATTTAGCAGTTTTGGATAGAGTAGGCAGTACAGATGTAATAAGAGATAAGTTAAAGGAGGAATGTAACATAAATAAATCCTTATTATTTCTTAGAAATTTTATAAACGCATTAGCAAATAAAGCCATAGATAAAGTAAAGAATATACTTCCACTATAGAGACAATACTTTAGCTCATTTATTATAAAATACTTTAGATAATAACAGCAAAATAGTTATGATATGTAATTAATTAAAGTAGTATAAATTATGAAGAAACTTTAAGTACTTTAAGATAAGTTGATAGAGAAAAAGATATGAAATAAATGAAAGTGAACATGATAAAATGTTTTGAATATTAAAAAAAATGTTGGAAAATTTATAAAAGAAATTAATGGATGGAGGAAGTTTACAAAGTGAAAAAGAAGCAGTTTTAAAGGATCAATATGAAAATAATTTAAATGTTATGAAAGATTTGGAAAAAACTTTTGAGGAAAAAATTGAAGAGTCTAAAAATTTTGAAGGTTTAATTTTTGGAGAAATTGTTGATATGAAAAAACCACATCTAATTTTTCTTAATAAAGATCAACAATTAAGTTATAAATTAAAATATAACTTGGTTGATTTACCTGTTTATTTTGGAAAAAAAATGGAAAACCACAGCTACAAATTGTTTTAAGTGGAATTGAGATTAAAATGAATCATGTTATTTTTGAAATTGGAGAGTATAATTAAAATAAAGAAAAAAGGAAAAATGAGGAAAATAAATATAAAATTGATGAAGAAAAAAAAGATGATGTAAATTTAGATGATAATAAAGAAGATGAAAATAAAATTGAAAGTGAAAATAAAGAAGAAAAAAAAGAAGATGAAAATAAAATTGACAATAAAAATAAAGAAAAAAAACAGAAATTAAAAATGAAGAAGAAAAAAAAATTGAATAAAAAAATGAAATTTATGAAATGAATAATAATTAATTTATTTTAAATGAAAAAATTATGGCTTAATTATTATAAATAATATAAATAAAATTTTTTTTAATTTTTTTCAATATTTTTAAAAAATAATATAAAATATAAATATAATAATAATAAAAATTATATAATTTTAAAATATAAATAATATTTTTTATTTTTTTTTATATTTATATATTTATTATAAAAAATTAAAATATAATTAATTTAATATGGAAACAACTGTTTTTAAAGAAAAATATGATTATATTGATAATAAACCCAAAAAAAAGGAATATTTAGTGAAATTTATAGTATAAAGGATAAAAAAGTACAAACAGAATATATTCTAAAGAAAATTAATAAAGAAAAATTTTTTGAAGGTGAATTAAAAACACTATTAGATATTAAAGGAACTAATATAGTAAATATCGTTGATTGGTATTATATTCAAAATGAAAAATGTTATTATTTAGTGTTAGAAAAAATGGATGGAGATTTAAGTATGATGTTAGATGATTATAAAAATAAAATGTTAAATTTAAATAAGGATAAAAAAGGAATTAAAAAAAAAATTGATGAAAAAAAAAATGGAATGACTTCAAAATTAATTAGAAAGATTTTTTTACAAATAAATGCTGGTTTAAAAATAATGATTGATAAAGGAAAAGCTCATCGTGATTTAAAACCAGAAAATATTCTATTTTCTTACACTAATGATAAAAAAACAGATTTTATAGTAAAAATAAGTGATTTTGGGTTATCTAAAGATTTAACATCTAAAACAAAAGAAACATCATCATTAGGTGGTACACCTTATTATATTGCACCAGAAATATTGGAAGGAAAATACTCAAATAAATGTGATTTATATAGTATTGGAGTAATTCTTTATGTACTTAAAACAGGAGATAAAAATTTTATAAATTGGATTGATTTCTTAGTTAATTTAAGAAATAATACTATTATAAATAAAAATGATGATGAAAAATTAAATAATTTAATTAAAAATTTAGTTGTTTCTGATCCAAAGAATAGAATGGATTGGGAAAAATATTTTGAAGACCCATTCTTTAAACATAATGATGAAGATTTTCAATTAAGTGAAGAAAGTAAAATAAAAAATTAAAATATTAGATAAAAGAATAATCAAAGAATATTATGAAAATAAAAATCGT
>JAEEGK010015489.1_pt1 | contig 16895 bp, 4 predicted proteins | sample 8958771 | NCBI WGS metagenome assembly JAEEGK01 (sample SAMN16246547, study PRJNA631951) | gut metagenome | biome: gut microbiome; feature: rumen; material: SC-attached | host: Bos | place: Iran: Karaj | collected 2018-10 | reverse complement strand
AAAAGAATATTATACTAAAAAAAAAAAAAAAAAATTCCATTTAATAGATATGAATTTATTAAAAGGAATTTTAGAAATAAGAAAAATTTTAAAAAATATGGCATTATATAATTTATTTAAACTTGATATTCCATCTCCAGTTTTTTTAAATAAATTTAGTCAAATATATGTTGAAGGTTTACAAGAAAATAATAAAAAAATAGATGAATTTAGATTAAAAGTAAAAAGAGAATTAAATAATGCATGTAAATTATCATATTTAAATTTTAAAAAAATAAAAAATATAACATTAGATGATAATGCAACATCAGATGAAACAAATTCTCAAAATTTAAACAATAAAAATAATATTAATAATCAAAATAATAATAAATCAAATAATGATAAAAAAACCAATAATCAAAAAAAAAACAATCAAGATAATTCAAAAAGTAAACAAGAAAATAATTTACAATCATTTTTAAAAGACGCAATACCATACGCACAAGATGCAACAAGAAAAAGACATTATAAAAAATTATTACGTTACATTCGTTTAATAGATTTTTTATTTAATCAATCAAAATTTGATTTAATAATATATTCATTACAAATGTTAAATAAAAGATTTGAAAGATTATATGAAGCATATTTAAATAATTGGTCAGATAGTCCAATAATAGTAACAGTAATATTAACTTTAGGAAGTAAAATTTCATATAATCCTTCAATGGAATTAATTAAAACTGCAATTTTTGATCATTTTATTCATGAAAATATCTATACTACTATTTATAAAAAAAGCTTTATTGATCCTCAAGAATTTCCACAATATATGATTTGTTTTGAAGAAGTTTTTGAAATTTCTGTTGATCAAAATTCAATTTTAAATGGTAGAGTTAAAGAAAGTGATGAGTTTAATTTTTATTATAAAAGTATTAAAAAAAATTTTGATAATTGTTATAAGGCTTTAAATAAATGTGCTAATGAATTAACTCCTATTTTAACTACTTATGTTGATAATTCTAAAATTAATTTTGTTCAATTAGAAAAAAATGCTACTCATAAAGAATTAAAAGATTTAATTGTTGAATTAAAAGAAGAAGATGTTAAAGTTAGAAAATTAAAACAAAAATTGAATATTGGATTATTTGAATTTCAATTAGATTATTTATTAGATCAAGTTGTACTTGAACCAAGAAAATTATTAAAAAAGATTTTTTTACTCATTCCTAATATTATGATAAGAAAAACTAAAAGTTTAAATGAAAAAGTAGAAAATTATTATAAAAAAATAATGAATACTCCAAATGATGTTGAAAATTTTATTATTTTAAAAAAAGCTTGTGAAGAATGTACTTTAGTAAGAAATGAAATTGATGAAGAAGAAGATGAAATTAATGAATTAATTAATATAACTCACAATTATAAAGAAATTAGATTACAAGATTATGATAAAAAATCTATTTCTGAATTAAAATTATTAAAAAATAAATTTGAAAGAAGATATGATTCAGTTGTTTATTTTATTGATAATAATATAAAACAATTTAGAATGGATTTAATGAAAAAAATAAAAGAATTTGATGATAAAATTAAAAGTTTAATTAATGAATTAAATGATGAAATTATTAATAATTTTCATGAAGATACAATTGGTCCAATATTATTTTTAGAAGATAAATCTTTACAAATTCAAAGAGCAATTGAAAATAAAAAAATATATCAACAACAAGAAATTGATCTTGAAATGGATGAATCAAATAAAAGTAATTTTGAAAATTTAGATGAATTAACTTATCTATATGATTTAAAGATAAAAATTTGGAAAAATATTTCTGAATTTCAAGATTTAAAAAAGAAATTTGATGAAACTCAAGTTTTAAATTTGGAAGTTGAATCTAGTGCAATTTTAATACAAAAATGGATTAATATTTGTAAAGTTTCACTTATTGATTTAGATAATTCAAATGTACCAAAAGAATTTTTAGATAGAGTTTTAGTATATGAAAAAATTGTTGAAATTATTAAAATAATTCAAAATGAAAATATTCAAAAAGTAGATGAATTAAGAGAAATGTTAAGAATAATTTTAGGAATTCATTTTGATTTTTCTGAAAATTTCTTTACTGTTGGTAGATTATTACAAATGGAAAATATATTTAATTTATTAGATGAATTAAGAAAACTAAATTTAAGAGCAAATGAAGAACATAGAATAAAAACAATTTTTAAAAAAAAATTAGAAGAATTTAATACTCATCATATTCCTTTACAATTAAAAGTTGATAATGAAAAAGGAAGTCAAAAATTTATTATATTATATGAAGATTTTGATAATGAATATGAATTCATTGAAAATAATTTATTGATATTAAATAAAGAATTATTAAATAAATATGTTTCTGTTGTTGAAAAAGATTTAAGAAAGTTAATTAATAATTTTAATAAATATGAAATTTTTTTAAATTCATTTTACGATTATCAAACGTATATGTTAAAATGTGAAAGTTTACTATTTAATACAGAATTTCCAAAAGAAATGCCAACTGAATATAAAAAATTATTAAGTGAATCTATGACAAAAAATTTAACAAAAGCTTTAAAAGATTCAGTAATATTAAATAAATATGTTGAAAATTCACATGAAAGAATAATGAATTATTTATCAAATTTAATAAATAATTATGAATTAAATTATAAAGCAATATTTATATATTTAGAAAGAAAAAGAAAAGAATTCCAAGGATATTATTTAATATCAAATGAAGATTTATTAAATATATTTCAATTTAAAGAAAATATAGAAATAAGAGAAAAATTACTATTAAAATTTTTTCCTTTTATTAAAGAAATTAAACCTGGAAATGAAAATGAAGAATATTTAAAATTAAAAACATATTTTTTTAATGAAAAATTAAATATAAAATACACAAAAACAACAAGAACATTTAAAGATGATATAGAAACATTTGAACAAGGGATAACAAAAAGATTAAAAGAACAATTTAAAATTTTTAGAAGAGAATTAGATGCATCTCAAAAGCCAAAAAGTAAAAAAAAACCTTTTGATGTTATTATAGATTCAATAAATAATAAAGATAATATTGCACAAGGAATTTTTCATTGTGTTTATTATTCAATTTATGATTCTTTAGAAAAAAGTTTAATTAATGAAGAAGAAGCTTTTGATAAATTATTTGACTTATATCATGAGAATAAAAATGGAAAAAAAGAAGAATATATTAAATTATTAAAAAATAAAGATTCAAATGATTTACAAAGAAAAATTTGTATTTGTTTAATTGCTTTAGAAAATTATTTTATTTCAATTATTGAAAATTTAATAAGAGAAGATGTTGCTAATACTAATGATTATTGTTTTCAAAGTATTATTTCTATTAAATTAGATAATGACCAAATAAATATTAAATTATTAAATAATACTTTTGAATATGGAAATGAATATGTTGGATTGGAAAATAATTTTTATTTTTTACCTCAAACTGAAAAAATATTTATTTCTATTTTTAATGTTTTAACATTAAAAAAACCATTTTTAATCTTTAATAATCAACATATTTTAAAACATGAAACTTTATCAATAATAAGTAATATATTAGGAAAATATATAAATTATTTTCAATGTAATGAAAATTTTAATTTAAATGGAATTAATAATTTAATTTATGGATATATGAGAAATGGAAATTGGTTTTGTTTAGAAAATGTAAATGTAATTAAAAACGAATTTTTAAATACCATAAGTGATAGAATTATGGAAGTATATAGGAATATACAAAATTATGTTGAAGAAGGGATTTATATTGAAAATTCAAATGAAAGATATATTATTAATGAAAAATTTTTTAATATTTTTATGAGTTATAATATTGATTATCTTGGAAGAAAAAATAATAAAGATATTCCTATAAATATTAAAGAATATTTTAGAAATATTGGAATGAATAATATTAATATTGATATTTATTTAAGATTAATTTTAAAAAATTATGCAATTAAAAATTCTGAAGAAATTTCTTCTAAAATTTTATTTATAATTAGAGATTTATGTAAAAGTAACTTATTTAATACAAAGGGATTAAGAGAAAAAATGGAATTAGCTTTTATTAAAAAAATAAAATATTTTATTATGGATAATATAAAATTAATAAAAAGAAAAACAATAAATCAAATATTAAAAAAAGGTTTAATTGAAATATTTACTCCTTTTCTTAAATTTAATGAGAATGAAAAAAATAGTATTGAAAATAATATTAATATGATATTCTGTGATTTTGAAGAAGAAACACCATCTGATAAAAATGAAAAAAATACATCAAATAAAAAAGAAACAAATGAAAAAAAAGAATTTATCCCTGAAAAATTAATATTTGAATATTTGGATGTTACATTAGAAAAAGAATTAAATAAATTCCATTTTCAAAATGAAGAATATTCAATAAAGATAAAAGATTTATATTTTAACTTTAAAAATTTTAAATCATTTATTTTAATTGGTCCAGTTTTAACAGGAAAAACAAATATATTAGTAACTTTAAGAGATTTTTCCTTGAAATTAAATCATTATGATAATGGAAAATATCCAATTTTTGACTATGTAAAAATATTTCATAACTCAATGTCACCTGAATCATTATTTTATGATAATAATATTAAAGTTTCTCATCAAATTTCAAATTATTATTTTAAAAATTTTTTAGATTTATTAATTGATGGAAGTGATTATGAATTATATGAAATTGCCAATCATTATAAATTAATGAATTTAGCTCCTGGTGCAAAATTAAATTGTGATACAAACAAAATTAAAAATAAAAGAAGAAAATCAAGTGTTAGAATAGAAGAGAAAACTTCATCTGAAAATGAAGAAGAAGAAAAAGAAAAAAAAAATGAAGATAAAAAAAAAGAAGAAGAAGATGATAAAATTAATATTAATAATAAAATTGATGAAAATATAGAAAAAAAAGATAATGAAAATCAAAAAATAAAAGAAGAAATCAATGAAGAAAAATCATCAGAATCACATATAAATTCAAATCAAAATCCTAATGAAATAAATAATAATAATAATGAAAATATTATTGAAGAATCAAAAAAAATTAAATCTCTAATTTTTGATGGTTCAATTTCTTTAAATTGGTATTCTATATTAACAAATATTTATGATAATTTTTCACAATTTACATTTTCTGATTCTGATAAATTAAAATTAACTGATATTAAATTTATTTATGAAACAAATTCACTTAATCAAGCTTCTCCTACTTTTATTACTCAACAAAATATTTTTTCTTTTAATTCTTTAATTTTTTCTTGGTTAAATATTGCTTATGCTTTTGTTGAAACTAATGAAAAAATTAATTTAAATGATGAGTTAAAAAATTATATTAAAGGACTTTTTGAAAATTATGTCACTCCTATTATTGATTTTATAGAAATTAATAAAATTAAATGTTTGAATTTTTGCATTAATGAAAATTTTATTATTACTAATTTAATTAGAATTTTCAATTCTTTTCTTCCAATTTTTGATTTTACAGATAATAAAATTGGTCGAAGAAATTATAATTATATTCCAAAAATAGATATAATAAAAAAACAAACTTTAAATATATTTATATTTTCATGTGCTTGGACAATGAATTTTTTAACTAATTTTTTAATAAAAACAAAAATTGAAAAAGTAATAAGTGATTTATTTAAATCAGATGATTTAAAAGGACCAATTTTAGATTATAATTTAAGTGAAGAAAATTTTGAATTTGTTTTATGGAATAATATAATACAAGATGAAAAATATCTTCCTCCAACTTTCCAAAAAAATTTTGTTTATAAATATAATGTTAATTTTATTACAACTAACGATTTTTTACCTTATGAAATTATAATTAGAAAATGTATTTTAAATCAAGTTCCTATTTTTCTTATAGGTAAACCTTGTAGTGGAAAAAGTTTTTTAATAAAATATATTATTAATGAATTAGATAAAAGTAAATCTTATATTAAAAGTTTGAGTTATAATATGACTTATTTAACTAAATCAAATGAAATTGAAAATTTCATTAATAATCATTTAGATATTATAAAAAGGAAATATTTAGGAGATAAATTTGGTAGGAAAAATATTGTTTATATTGATGATGTTCATATTAATAAAAATTCAAATCAAATTAATGAATATTTTAGAAAATTTCTTTCTGAAAAATGTTGTTATGATATTAAATTAAATTCAATGAAATATTATTCAGATGTTAATTTAATTAATATTGGTAATTATTATAATTACACTTCTTACGAAAATAAATATTTTGATGATAATTCAAATAATAAACTTGATTTTATAAGATATATGAATAGATTTAATTTAATTACATTAAATATTATTTCTAATAATTTTTCTCATATTTATAAACCAACTTTTGAATATTTTTTAAGACATTTTATACCAAATACTTCAAATATTACAGCAAATCAATATTTACAAGTTGAATTTTTATTAATTGAAAATTTACAAAAAAATATTATTCATTCTTATAATAATTTACATTATACATTTAATTTAAGAGATATTACTAATGTAATACAAAGATTTCATATGTTCATTTTTAGAGGTACAAATGAATATCCAGAATATTTAAAGAAAATATTCTTTTATGAAAATTATTGTAATTATACTGATCAAATGATAAATGATGATGATATCAAAATTTTTAAAAAAAAAATATGTGAAGTATATTCTTTTATTTTTAAACAAGATAAAACAGATGAAACAATTTTTGAACAAATTGATAATGATTCTAATTTTATTTTTGGAAAAAATTTTATTGATGTATATGAAGAAAATAAAGAAAATAATTTTATCCCTATCAAAGATTTAGAACATGTTTTCATAAGTCAAAAAAGTGATTTCAAAAATTTTGTCAAAAAGAAAATAGAAAAATACTATCTTGATTCATATTTAAATGGTGGAGGAAAAAATAGTGAAAATAGAAATTTTGTTATTCATGATACAAATGATAAATTAATAAATTATATAATTAGAATATTAAGATTATTTGAAAATGATTATCATAATTTAATTTTAATAGGAAATAAAAATTCTGGAAAGGAAGTTTTATTAAAAATTGCATTATATATTTATCAAATTCCTTATATTGAAGTTGAAATTAGAGATTTAATTTTAAATGGTGTTTATTCTTTTATTAATAAAACAATTATAAAAATTTTAACTGAATGTGTTTATAACAATAGAAAAATGTATTTAATTTGTCAAAATGATATTTTTGAAAATTTAAATCATGAAGAACAATTAATAATTTTAGAATCTATTTCTAAATTATTAAATCCATCAATGGCAATTGATTCATTTAATAATTTTATTGATGAAAAAAATTTTGCAAAAATTGAACTAAAAGAAATTGAAAATAGAATTACAAATAATTTAAATATTTATATTGGTATTTCTCAAAATACAGAGATTTATAGAATAATGTTTACATATTATCCTTTTATTGTTAATAATAGTAATATTTTATATATAGAAGATAATAATAAAGAATATATTGAAAGTATTTCTAATAATGTTTTTAAAAAATTTGAAATTGATGAATCATTAAATCAAATTATGATTCAAATACATGAAAAAGCAAAAGAATTATATGATGAATTTTCAAAAAAAATAAAAATTGATTTATATGCAAATGAAAAGAATTATATGTTTATGTGTGAATTTATTTTGAAAAATTATACTAATTATAAAGAAATTTTAATTCATAAACAAAAAAATTATGAATATTCACAAAATATAGTTGAAAAGTGTAATGAAGTAATTAATGAATTAAATGATAATATTCAAAAAATTGCACCAAAAAAAGAAACTTTTGAGAAATTAGAAGCTAATAAAAAAAGAATTAATGAATTAAATCAAGAAAAAGCAATATTAAAAGGTAAAAAAAATGATGAAGAAAAACCATTAAATATGACAATCCATGAATTAAACATTAAACAAAATGAAATAAATGATATATTACAACCATTTAAAGATTCAATAAAAAAACAATCTAATTTCTTATATAAATTAGCAGATAAAGATATTTTAGAAATAAAAAATACTTGGGAAAGTTTTACTTTTGGAAAATATCTTTTATCAAAAGTTTATGAATGTTTAAAAGATACAAATGGAAATGATTATGATTATGTTAAAAAAACAATTGAAGTAAAAACATTTAGAGAATTCATTAAAATTAATTATTCAGTTTCACCAGATTTTTTAGTTAAAATTACTAAAGAAGTCTTAAATAATACTGAATTTAATGTAAATGAAAAATTTAATAAACCTTTTAAATTAGCTGGGACAATTTGTGATTATTTTATTTCATTAAATAAATATTTTGATATTTATTCTTCACAAGAAGAAAATTTGAATATTATTTCTGAATTAAATGAAAAAATAAATAAACATAAAGAAATTATTCAAAATCTAAATGAAAATTATAAAAAATTAGATCTTCAAATTTCAATAATTGAAAAAGAAATGGCAAATGATGAAATATTAAGAAATAATATTCAAAATCAAATAGATAAAATTCAAAGTGTTGAAAAAGAAATGAAAGATTTTGTAAATGAATCAATTAAATATAATGAAATATGGAAAAATAATTTAAATAATATAACAAGTATAATAAATTTCTTTGATTATTATATGATATATATTTCAGCATATATAACATATGCTCCTATTTTCAGTAAAAGCTACAGGAAAAAATTTCAAAAATTTATTTATGCTTTATTTGAAGAGTCTTTAACAGATAAACAACTGAATGAAACAATAAAATATTTTGATTTTGTTCCTTTAATAACTAATTTTTTAGATGAGACAAATAATGATAAAATATTATGTACTTCAATGAAAATTTTTGAAGAATTTATACAAGAAAATTTCATTTTTATGAATATTTTAAATGATAAAGAAGTATTTATTATTGATTATTATAATATAGCAAAAGAATTAATAAGTTCATATTTAGAATTTTCAAAAATGAAAAGTTTTGTGAATATTCAATATAATAATTCAAATAATGAATTTAAAGAAAAATTAGAAAAAGCAATAAAAATAGGACAAGTATTCTTTATTGAAAATGTTTCTGAAATAAATGAAATTTATTATTACTTTTTTGATTATATAAATCATAGATTACTTGGTGATAAATATAAAAAATATTTAATATTTGAAAATAACAAATTAGAAATTAATGAAGAATTTAAAATGTATATTTTAAAAAATAATATAAATGAAAGTAATATGAAAATTGATTCTGATATTTTTTCAAATATGTTAATAATAAACTTTAATTTTAACAGAAATGAAATAAAATGGAATTTATTTGATAAAATTTCAAAATCAGATGAGGAAAAAATATTTACATTTTATAAAAAGCAAAAAAATGAATTAATAAAAGAAAATTCAAGAAAAAAAGAATTAGAATTAAAAATGATTGATTCAATAATTAAAATGGACTTAAGTGGAAATATAGAAAAAATTGAAAATATACAAAATATAAATGATAAATATAAAACAGATTGTTTTGCTTATGAAAATTCAAATGAAAAAATTAAACAATTAGAAAAAGTAAATAATCAAAGAAAAATTAATTTAGCAAAAAAATTTAATGTAATTACTTCAGACACAGCAATTATTTATAAATGGATAAGTAGATTTTTTATTTTAAATAATTTATATATTATAAAACTTGAAGATTTTGCTCAAATGATGATTGAATTTTTCAAAATGAAAAAAAAGAAAAAACAATTAGAAGAAAAAAAAGTAGAAATAAACAATGATTCTGAAGAAGAAGAAATTGAAGAAAATAAAAAAAATAATGAAGATAATTTAAATAATGATAATGAAAATGAAGAAAATGAAAATGAAGAATTAATGATTAATTATGGAAATGAATATATTTATGATAAAGAAGATTCAAAAGAATTAATTTTATTTATTTATGATAAAATTAAAAGAATATATTTGAATAAAAAAGATAAAATTACTTTGAAAATTGTTTTTTTATTAATTTACTTAAATATAAATAGAAAAATAGGAAGTGATTTTAAAAATTTTTTTTATGTAATTCAATATTTATTAAATAATAAAAAAGATATTGAAAATGAAAAAAGTGAGATTATATGTCCTAATTCAGTAATTAATAATGAAGATTGGAATGTTTTAAAAAAAATAAACGAATATTGCAATTTTATTTTTAATCCAATTATAAATAATATAGAAGAAAATCCTTCATTTTGGAAAGAATATTTAAGTGAAGATAATGATATAATTAAAAAAAGTGAAAATCATTATTTGAATAATTATTTTAATTTTCCTTCTAATATTGAAAGTTTAATTAATCCTTTGATTAAACTATTATTTTTCTATATTATAAAACCTTTTAGAAGTGAAATATTTATTGAAAAAATATTAAATGAAAATTTATTTGAAGAAGAAAATAAAAGTTTAAATTGTTCAATGGATTTAATAAAAGTATTTCATGAATTTAATATAAATGATTATTGTGCAATATTATTAATTGCACCAAAAAATAATTTAAATTATTATGATAAATTATTACATGATTATTGTTTCAATAAATTAATTGTCAAACCAAATTCAAATCAAGTTAATGTAAATAATAGTCAATCCCAAAATCCCCAAACCTCAAATATAGAAATTAAATTTAAAGAAATTATATTAAATCATTCAAATGAAATTAATACACAAGATATGGAATTTATTCATTCTTATATGAAATCAGGTGGTGTTATTATAATAAAAAATATTAATTTATCTAAAGTTTCTTTTGTAAATTTATTTGATGATATTTCTGTAATGAAAAAAGAAGAAATATCTCCTTTATTTAGATTAATTTTAGTTGCATGTGATAATATAATAGTTTGGAGTAACAAAATTTATAATAAATGCCTTATTATTGATTACTTTAGTGATTCAAATGATAATTCAATAAAAAAGCAAATAATGTATTATGTAGAAAAATTACCTATTGAATATTTTGATAATTTAATAAATAGTCCTTTAATTTATTTGAGGAATTTAATAAGAAGATTTGTTTGTTATTATATTATCTGTTTTGGTTTAATTAAAGTACATAAATTTAAAAATCCTTTCACATATGAATTAAAAGATTTAATTAATATTTGCAAATATATTGAAAAATTTATTGAAAATAATAATTTAACAGAAGAAAAATATGTTTTATTTATGAATCCAGAAAATATAATTGGAACAAATTATATTTATTTTATTAGTCTTCTTAATGATATTTTTATATTTGGAAAACAGTTTGATGATGATGAATTATTTTTATTAAAAAAATATGTCAATAAAATTATTAATTTAAAATATTTTATTAATGAAGATTACTATTTTTTAAGTGAAAAAATTCAAATACTAAGAAAAGAAAATGAAGAAGATATAACATTCAATGAATTTTATAATTATTTCAATTTATATTCTAATCAAGATTATGAAAGTTTAATTCCAAATAAAACAAAAGAAGAAAAAGAGCAAATACAAATAAATAATATTACTAATATTATGAATAATTTTGTTTATTTACTTAAAGGACAATTGAATAAAGAAAGTGAAAGAGAAAAAATAGTAAATTTCAATATAAAAAAAATTCATAATAATATACTTAAATTACATGAAAAATTACCAGAAAAAATTAAATATTTATATAATTATGACAATCCAAATAGTGAAGAAAATGAAATTATCGATCCTTCATTATTTAAATGTAATAAATTTGGATTTTATAATAACTCATTAGATGAAAGTTTACTTTTTGAAATAAAATATTATAATAATTATTTATCATTTTTAGATAATGAGATTTTAATAATTTTAAATATGACAAATGGTAATTTACACTATAATGAATATTATTATGATTATTTTAAACAAATAAATGAAGATTATATTCCTTATCAATTAAACATTTTTTCTTTGAAAAATGAAAAATTAAAAATAGATGATTTTTATCACATTTTAAATAATAGAATTGAAATAATAAGAAATTGGATTAAAAAAGGTTCTTTAGAAGTAATTCCTTTAAATATTTTTACTAATATATCTCTTTTTAAACATTGTTTAAAAATTATGTTTTGTAAAAAATATTTTGGTGAAAATAATTATAGTAAAATTACTCCAGAAATGATTAAATTAAAATTCAATCTTACAAAATATAGAAATTCAACAGAATTAAATGAAGATGAAAATGGTAAAAAAAATATTATAATAAATCATAATAATGAAGTTATTTTTGTTGATGGATTATTTTTACAGAATGCTTTTATAGATGAAAAGAATAAAAATATAGAAATATCAAATCAAAAAAATAAAAAATATAAATTAAATATTATAGTAATTTCATATTCTATTATAAAATATAAAGAAGAAAATCTTAATTCAAAAGAAGAAATAGAAGAATCTGAAGAATTAAGTGAAGATGAAGAAGATGAATCAAATAAAAATGATATTAATGAGGAAAAAGAAGAAGAAAAAAATAAAATTAAAAATATTCATTTTGATGATATTGAATCTTTAAAAATTTATATTAATGAAGAAAATATTATTAAAGAAAAAAATCAATATTACAAAAATGAACCTTTTGGTTTGATTGAATTTAAATTTAAAAACGTAGAATTGAATAATGATGAAAATTTCATTAAAGAAAATAATATTAAAATCGTTATTGATGATTATTTTGAGGATTCAAAAATATAAATAGACAAAACAAAAAAAGCACAAAATAAATCATTGAGTATAAATTCTTTAAATAAATTGTATTTATTAGTATAATTAATAAATATTCTTTAATTTTTTTAATAATTAAATTTAAAATTAAAAAAATGGATGAATATATTAATAAAAAAAATTCTTTAGAAAAAAATATTGGAGAATTTATTAAATCATTAATTTCATTTAATTCAAAAAAGGATGAATTTAAGAATCAATTAAATGAAATAAAAGAATTAATAGAAAAAAATAATAATATAGGAAAAAAAATAAATCAATATTTGAAAAATGAAAATGTTATTAAATTTCTTAACAAAGATAAAAATTCAGAATATTTTATATCAATCATTCAAATGCTAAGATATTTTTTAATAAATAATATTTCCTCAAAAATTAATTATATGAAAGAGTTAAAAGAAGAAAAAAATGATATTTTAAATTATGATAATAATAAAATTATTTCATTACTTGAACAAAATAGATTTAAAAAAAAATCTGAAATTAGTTTAAAAATAATTACTCAAATTAAAAAAATAATATTTGCATTTGAAGAATTTGAAAAAGATATTAATTCAAAAAATTTAATAATAATTAAACAAAAGAATAGAAGTAGAGAAATAAAATCTTTAAAGAATAATATAGCTAATTTATTAAATTATTTAATGTGTTTAAATAAATTTTCAAATAAAGAAGAAGATAAAATGACATATGATAATATTATAATTTTATATTTACAAAAAATGGAATTAATATATAATGAATTAAAATTATATCATAAAGAAGAAATTGAAAATAAAATTAATTCATCAACACAAGATTTTATACAAAAAAGATTAAATAATAAATCTAATATTTCTTTTATTGAAAAAAAAATTGAAACAAAAGAAGATGAAAATGATAAATTTGATAACTTAAGAAATGCATTAAGCAATCTTAAAAATTCACAAATTAATATTGAATTTTCATCATCTTGTATTAGTATAGACAAATTATAAAATAATAAATCAACTTTGAGTAATTATTAAATAAAATGAAAATATTTATATATATGACCCATCATAAATAAAAATTTATTTAATTTATATAATTTTAAATTTAAATTAAATTTTTCATTATATAAATATATTATATATATTATATATTTTTTCTTTATTAAGAAGTAATTGTCATATTATTAAATATTAATAATAATATTTCTTATATAAATTGAAAAAAAATTTTAAAATAACATTATCTTCGACATATATTAATTATAAAAAGGAATTTAATACAATATTATTAAATAATTATTTAATTATAATTATTAAAATGAACAATATTTTTTTAATTAATTTTAATGACAAAAATAATATTAAACCTTAATTTTTTCTTATTTTTTTATATTTTAACAAATTTTTATATTCATTTTAATTATGCTTTAAAAAATGATTTTTTGTATTCAATAAAATTATGGAATTTAAATTAAAAAATTATTAATATTAAAAATAAATGGAAAAAAAAATAAATTTAATTTCAAATTATATTGACTCACATTGTCATTTACAAGATTACACTCAAGAAGAATTAGAAAAGATATTAGAACAATGTAATACAAAAAATTTAAATATTTTTTACACAAATGCAACATCAAAAGAAGATTTTGAAAAAAATATTTTAATATCTCAAAAATACACTAATAATAAATATAAAATAATTCCTGGATTAGGATATCATCCTTGGTATTTAGATTATCCTTTAAATAATGAAAAAAATTGGTTAGGTGAATTTAAAAATTATATTAAAGATAATTTAATAGATAAAAAAATAAAATTTTTTATTGGCGAAATTGGAATTGATGGAGGAAAAATAAAAAAAAAATTTACTTTAAATTTTCAAATTGAAATATTTACTAAACAATTATTATTAGCAAATGAAAATAATTTTCTTTGTCATATTCATTGTGTTTATGAATGGGATAAATTATTTAAAATTTTATCAACTAATAAAATTGATAATTTAGTTAATAATAATAAAATTATTTTACATTCTTTTCAAGGCAAATTAAAACATATTGAAAAATTTAATAAATTAAATTGTTATTTTTCAATTTCTTCAGGTTGTTTTATTGAAAAAAATTATGAAATGTTAAAAAATTTACCAAATGATAAAATATTATTTGAATCTGATTCTCCTTCAATGTTTAATAAATTAGTTTATAATAATGAAGAAGATTATAAAAGTTTTTATAATGAAGATAAGAAATTAAATTCTCCTGAAAGTATTATATTTTTAAATAAAAAATTAAGTGAATTAAAAGGAATTAATGAAGAAGAATTTAGGAAAATTATTTATGAAAATTCAATGAAAGTTTATAAAGAATTTGAAGAATAAAAAATATTTTAAAATAAATAAATAAATATAATATAATAAATAAAAAATTAGTTTTATATTTTAATAAATAAAAATAAATGGGAACTTCAGGAAATTGTCATTGTTTTAGATATGATAAAGATAAAGAATTTACAATGGGAAATGGTGCTTATAATTTTAAAAAAGTTGTATAAAATTTATTTTAAATTTTTAAATAGATTATTCCTCAAAATGAAAAAGATAGAAAATATTATGGAAAAGATTATAATTATGATAAACAAGTTAGAAATTTAATTAAAAATAATTCAACTATAACTAGAAGTGGAATTAATAGTTATACTAATGGAAATGTTAATGTAATTATTCCTTGTGCTTCAGATTTATAAAAAAAGAAAAATTAAAAAAAAAGTTTATATAATATAAATTTATTGAGTTTGTCATATAAATAGTATTTATATAAAATTTTTTATGCTAAAGAACATTAAAAAAAATAATTTAATTATTAGAAAAGATAAAAAAAAATTATTATCAAAAAAAAAAATGAGAAGAGAGAAAAAAAAGAAATTAATTAGTTTAGTTGATAAATGGAATGAACAAATGGATTTAATAAGAGAAAAAACAGGAATAAAAGGAATATATATAATAATTTTTTTATTAGGTTCAATACTTTTTGTATATCTTAATATTTTTGAAAATTTAATAACAAATTTAGTAGGAACAATTTATCCTTCATTTTGGACAATTAAAGCAATAGAATCAAAAAATAAAAATGATATAAAAAAATGGTTAACTTATTGGATTGTTTTTGGAGTTTTTGTTATTATTGATTTTTTTAATATTATTATTGTTAAAATATTTCCTTATTATTTTTTAATGAAAATTATGTTTTTAATTTGGTTATTCATGCCTGGAAGTAATGGATGTACTATTGTTTATCAATTATTTGTTAAAAAAATTTTTAATTCTTTTGAAGATAGTATCGATATCTATGTAGATAATATTAAAAATTATGCTAATGATAATTTAAAAACTTTGAAAACATTTACTGAAGGAATGAAAACATCTTTAGAAAGAAATTTAAATGAAAAAGAAATATTAAAAGAAAAAGAGGATTAGTTTTTTTATAAATTAAATGATAAGAATTAAAAAAAATATATAAATGAAAAAATATTAAAAATAATCATATTTTTTTGAATAAAAAAAATAATTTATTAATATTTTTAATATATATTTTTAACAGTTTTAAAAATAAATTCAACAATATAAATAAAAAATGGGTTGTACAGGTTCATCAGGAGACCAAATAAAAGTTATAGAAACAAATGAAAGAAAAATATATGATGAAAAAAGAGAAAGAATACAATTAGAAGAAATAGAAAATAATAAAAATCAATATTCAAAACAAAAAAAAAGTACTGAAATAGTTTATAAAAAACAATCAAAAACAAATATTACAAATGAAAATGAAGACAATATTATTAATACAAATAAAAAACAAGAAAATAATAATATTTCTAATTATAAGAATTCAAACACATTTAAACAAAGCAATAATGATTATAAAAAAAAATTAAAATCAATAAAAACAAATTATTCAAATAATGATGATGATCTTGAGTTTCAAAAAACAAAAGATTTATCAAAAACAAAATTAAAAACAAGTTATAATAATAATGATGAAAATAATGAAAATGAAAATAATGAAATTGATGAAGAAGAAAATTATAAAAATAAA
>JAEEGK010015488.1_pt1 | contig 16895 bp, 8 predicted proteins | sample 8958771 | NCBI WGS metagenome assembly JAEEGK01 (sample SAMN16246547, study PRJNA631951) | gut metagenome | biome: gut microbiome; feature: rumen; material: SC-attached | host: Bos | place: Iran: Karaj | collected 2018-10 | reverse complement strand
TTATTATTATTATTATTATTATTATTATTATTATTATTATTATTATTATTATTATTATTATTATTATTATTATTATTATTATTATTATTATTATTATTATTAATTTCAATTTTAAAATTCATATTATCAAAATTACTAAGATTATGAATATTATTATTATTTTTATTTTCATTATTTGATTTATATTGAGTTTTTATATCTCTTTTATAAGGATTTCTAGTATTATTATTATTCTTTTGTTTAATTTCATCATAATTTCTTATTCTATTTTCATTAACATTATCATTATTATTTTGTTGATAAGGTTTGATTCTATTTTCATTTTCAAATTCATCTTCTTTTTCATCATAATTTTCCGTTTCATTATTAATACTATTTTCTTCAGCATCATTATTATTATTATTATCAAATAAATTAATAAAAGGAAAAAATTCTTTTTTTTCTATGTCATTTTCTTCGTTTAAATTATTAATATAATTATATAAATAATTAAATTCATTTTCAGTAATATTATTACTATTATTATTATTATTTAAAGTATCGCTATTACTAATAAAATTAATATTATTATTATTAATTATATTGTTGTTGTTATTATTATCTTTTCTATAAATTAAAATAAAAGGAATGTAAAAATTTTTTAAACAAAAGAAAATAATTTGATAAAAATTAATAAAATAAAAAATTTTTCCATTTTCATAAATAAAAATCCAAAAATTATCTTTTTTAATAAAATTAAAAAAAATATTATTACTATTATAAACAATTAAACATTTTAAATAATAATTTTTATTAATATTTGTATTATTATTATTAATATCAAATAAATTTTCAATTAAAAATTGATTAGGAATTAAAATAAAAAAATGTAAAAGTTTTTTTAAAAAAATTGAATTATTATTATTATTAAAAATATTTAAATAATAAACTAAAGTATTATTATAATTATAATTTTCAAAGAAAATTTTTCTATTAACTTTATTATATTCACAATTTTCTCCATTCAAAGGGCACAAAATTTTTTTTAAAAAATTTTTTTCAATTAAAATTTTAAAAAATTTAAACAACAAATTTTTATTATTATAATAATTATTATCACATATTTTTTCTGATAAATTTATTATTTCATAAAAAGGAATTTCAATAAAACCAATTTTTCTTTTTAATGATAAAATTTTATTACTTTGACATTCACATTCATCTTTTATTTTTAAATTTTCTATAAAATAATTTTTTAATGAACTTTTTTCAATTATTAATTTAAATAAAGATAAATATTTTAAAAAAGGTGAAAAACTTTTAAATTCAGGAATTATTTGTAAAATACTATTTTTTATTTTTGTTGTGTCTATTATATTATTATTATTATTATTATTTTGATTATTATTAGTTAATAAAATTAAAAGATTATGAAAATAAATTTGAAATTTTTCACTTTTATTTGTAATATTATTTAAATAAAAAGAATTTAAATCTTTTAATAAATAAGATATTAATAAAGTTGTTGAAGAAATGTATGATTCTATTTCATTTTTATAAGAAGATAAAATTGGAATTGAATTATTACTATTATTATAATAATTATGTGTACTATAACTATTGCTTATATTATTATTATTATTGTTGTTGTTACTATTATTATTTGAAATATTATTATAATTTGTTTTAATTTTGGTGTTTATATTATTATTTGAATTAATGTTATTATTTGAATTTGTTAATTGTGAAGAAGAAGATAAAATTTTTTTCTTTGATTTTGAGCCAGAATTTGAATAATTTATATTATTATTATTATAAAATTCATTATTACTATTATTATTTGTATGATTATTAAAAGGAATATTATTAATATTATTATTTTTTATATTTGAATTATTAGTTGAATAATTATTATTATTATAATTATTATTTATATAATTATTCATTGTGAAATTAATATTATTTGCAATAGTTCCACTTGGAATATTTTTCATTTTATTAATATTTATAAATATTAAAATATTATTAATTATTAATTAAATTTGTTTTTATTTATTAATATTATTATTTATATTATCTATATTAATAGTTATATTATTATTTATAATTTTTATAATATTTATAATTAACAACATTTTTCTTTTTTTTGTTCAATTTTATTTATATTATTATTATTTTTTTTATTTATTAAAATACTTTCTCTTGAATTATTTTCATATAATTCACTTTTTTTATTTAATAAATCAATAATTTTATTTATAATATAATTCATAGACTCTTCGATATTAATATTTTCTTTAGCACTTGTTTTAAAATTATTATCAAAATAATTTTTATTAATAAAATTATCAACAAAACTTTCATCATCAATATTATTATTTAACAAATCACATTTATTAAAAATTCCAATAATTGGAGTTTCTTCTTTAAAAAAAGTAAAATTATTATATTCTTTAAAAAAATTTTTCCAATTTAACATATCATCTATAGTATTTTTTCTATTAACATCACTGAAAATTAATATTCCATTACTATCTTTTAATAATAATTTACTAATATAAATATTTTTATCTTGACCACCCAAATCCCATAAATGAATTCTATAAATTTTATTATTAATTTTTATTATTTTATATTTATATTCTGAAATTATAGTTGCTTTATAAGTTTCTTTAAATGTTCCTGTTGTATACCTTTCAACATATGATGTTTTTCCTGTGCTTGTGTTTCCTACTATTAAAATTTTAATATCCGCTCCAAAATCCATAAAATAAATTTTATTTTATATTATTAATTTATTAAATATTATTATTTATTTTTTGTATAATTATAAAAAAAAGATTATTTAATTTTATTCTTAATTTTTTTTAGATTCTTTAATAATTTGTTCATAATGTTTTTCTTTTAAATGATTGAAAAATGATTTTTCATCTTTTTTGAATTTTTGTTCACATAAACTACATTGAAAACAATCATGAATTTTATATAAATCATAATTTTTTAATGTTTTATTACATTTATTACACTTCAAATCAGATTTTTTATAAAGTTCAGTTTCTAAATTAACATCCTGATGAAAATTTGAGTTATCACAATTTTCTTTTGGACATTTATTATTACCACATTCTTTAATGTAATTATCTAAACAATTATTACAAAATCTAGTTTCACATTTTGAACAAAAATAAGGTTCTATTAAAATATTTTTACAAATATAACAATCAAACATTTTTATATAATAAATATTAATTTATATAATATTAATTATATATTAATAAATTATTATTCATCTGTAATTGAAGAAGTTAAAACAAATGAACCATAATTTTTATTATTTTTTATTTCAAATTCACCTGATGAAACATTACTTTCAAATGTCATAATATTTTCTTCCAAACTTTTATTATTATTATTTTTATTATTATAATTTAACATATTATTTATATTAAGATTATTAATAGTAATATTATTATTATTATTACTATTATTATTATTTATTTTATTAATTAAATTTATATTTTCTTGATTTAATTGAAAATTTTTTTCAAATAATTCTTTATTTTCATGTTCTAAAATTTTTATTGTAAAATTTTTTTCATGAATTAATTTATTTAAAAATTCAAATGCATCAATGACTTTTGATAAATTTTTATTTTTTGCCATTAAATTATAATTAATTTTGTTAATTCCACATTGTTTTAAAATATCATTAAATTCACTATTATTAATATCAATATCTTTTTCGAAATTACTAAAAAAATCAATATTATCTAAACTTTTATTAATTTTTTCATCACTAAATTCTAATTTATTTTTAATTTCACTTTTATTATTATTATTATTAATTAAATTTAAATGATAATTATTATTATTGTTTACATTTATAATATTACTTCTGAAAGTTTTATCATTTTTATTATTTGAAATATTACTATTATTATTATTTGTTACGTTATTATTAATACTTAAATTATTATCAATTAATGTTTTTCGAATTTTAAATATTAGATTTTCTTTTTCTTTTTTATTATTATTTTTTACTATTTTATTTAAATTTTCCAAATTTTCATTTTGATATTCTAAATTATTAATAACATTTTCATATTTGTCAATTTTTTCTACGTTTTTTTTTAATAATTTACTTATTTTTTTATATAAATTTTTATAAAATAACATTTCATTATTTAATTTAATAATTGCTTTATTTGGAGAAATTACAATATAATTATTATTAAATTTTTTTTCATATATTTTTAATAAATTTTCTTTTTTAATAATTTTTTGTTCTAAATTAAAAATTTTATTTTTCTTTAATAAATTATCATTTTTTAATATTGAATTTGAGCTATTTAAAATTAAATTAATTTTTTCAATTTCTTCTTTTTCTTTATTTAAATTTTCAATAATTTTATTTAAATTATTATTTTCTTTATTTAATGAAATAATAATATCATTAATTTTTGTTGATTTATTTGATAAAAAAGAATCAATAATTTCTTTAGAAATTTTTAAATTAATTTTTAAATCTTTTATTTGCGTTAAAAGCGATTTATTTTCTAATTCTAATTTTGAATAAGAATCTGCATAATTATTAATAAGTTTTAAAGCTGTATTTGAATGAGATTTTTTATTAAAATAATTATTATTAATTAATTTTAATGATTTATTATTTAATTTTGACATATTTTATTCAAATATAAATATTTTTAATATTTTATTATATAAATATTATTTTTAATAAAATATTATAAAAAATTTAAAAATTGAATTTAAAATAATAACAATAAAATATTTTTTTTAATAAAAAATAATAATAATAATATTAACAATGAACGAAGATCAAAAAATAAGTTTGAAAATAATAAGCGTTTCCAATCCAAACATAAATCAAAACAACAAAAATAACAAAAATAATAAAAACATAGAAGTAAATAATCAACCTCAAATTTCAGGAATGTATGGTATAACAGTTTCAGAATTAGAAGAACTAATGTCATCATATAAAGAAAGAGGAAGTAATTACAATGATATTCTAAAATTAAAAGAAATAGGAGGTATAAATTCTATTCTATTAAAATTAAGAACTGACCCACATAGAGGCATAACAACAATTCAAAACAGAGAAAATGACTTTGGTTCTAATAAAGTTTTTGTAGAACCTGTTCCGCCCTTTTGTTCATATGTAATTGAAGCATTAAGTGATTATATGATGATGATATTAATTGCAGCTGCTATAGTACAAATTTTGTTAGGAGCGACATTAAGTGATGACCCTAGTAAAGATTGGATAGATGGATTGAGTATAATATTTGCAATTCTCGTAGTTACATTAGTAGGTAGTATAACGAATTATCAAAAAGAAAATAAATTTCATGAATTAAATGATATTCAAAATAATAGTACTAAATATAATGTAATTCGAAATGGAAATCCTATAGACTTACCAAGTGATGATTTATTAGTAGGAGACTTAATAAATATTATGGTAGGTGATATTATGCCTGCAGATTTGATATTAATTGAAGGGAATAAATTAAAATTTGATGAGAGTTCATTGACAGGAGAAAGTGAGACATTAAATAAAGATAAATATGATGAATGTTTAAAACAAATAGAAAATAAAAAAAATAAACCAAGCAGTCCATTTATATTATCTGGTTCTAATTGCGTTGAAGGAACAGGTTTAGCTATTGTTATTGCTGTTGGAGACCATAGTCAAAAAGGAATTATTAGAAGAACAGTTGATAATGCTCAAGAAAATAATCAAACTCCTTTGGAAGAAAAATTAGATGATATAGCTAAAAAAATAGGTTTTTTTGGAATGGGAGCTGGTATTATAACATTAGTAGCATTAATGATAAGATTTGGTGTGAATTATGTAAAAAATACGAAAGAATATAAAAATGATTCAAATGAACAATCATTGTTTTTAAATTATGTTCAAAATCATCCTTCTAAAATAAATGATAAAATTTTTCATTCTTATGTGACTGTAACTTATACGAATCCAAAAAAAGAAATAGGAAATAATCTTTTAGATATTATTTTATTATGTGTGAGTATTATTGTAGTTGCTATTCCTGAAGGTTTGCCTTTGGCTGTTACTTTATCTTTAGCGTTTAGTATTAAAAAATTAATGGATCAAAATAATTTAGTTAGAAAAATGTATGCTTGTGAAACAATGGGAGGAGCTAATTTTATATGCACAGATAAAACTGGAACTCTTACGAAAAATGAGATGAATGTATATAAATTTTTAACAGCGAGAAATGAAATTATTTTAAGAGAAACTATAGATGATCAAAATGTAGGAAATGTATACAATAATGATATTAATAATAATAATAATAATATAGATTTATATCATCATCAAAAAAAATTACGAGAAGAACCTTCAATGTATTTTCATAATAAAAATTTTTGGAATATTCTACGTTTAAGTATAAGTTTAAACATAGATGGATCAATAAAAAAATTAGATTTTCCTAACATAAATGGCGATATGGAAGAATGTGAAAGTAAAAACAAAACAGACAAAGCATTTATAGATTTTTTATATCGATTTAAAAATCAAATTAGTAAAGATAGAGAAGTATATATTCCTGAAAATGAATTTTATCATCAAATTCCTTTTGATTCAAAACGAAAACGAATGACAACATTTATAAAAAATAAAAATTTCCCAACAGGATATAGATTATTTACAAAAGGTGGAGCAGAAAAAGTACAAAATATATGTAAATTTTATTTAGATCCTGAAACAGGCACGAAATTTCCTTTAGGTGACCAACAATTAAATTTCATAACAGATAAAATAAAATCATTTAATCGTCAAATGTTACGTTCATTATATACATGTTATAAAGACATAACAAAAGAACAATATGATAATTTCGATAAACAAAATTCAAATGGTTTGTACATTGATGAATACGATTGCGTTTTTATAGGTTGTGTTGGAATAAGAGATTCATTAAGAAATGGTGTAAAAGAAGCTGTTTTAAAATGTCATGAAGCAAGAGTATGTGTTATTATGGTCACCGGAGATAATATTATAACCGCAACGGCAATAGCAAAAGATTGTAATATATTACGTAATATTAATTTAGAAAATAATAGACCAGATGAAATTGAAGAAGACCCTGATTTAACTAATGATCCTCGAAAAAGAGATGAACATATTAAAAATGTGCTAAGATATAAACCAAAAGCTATTACAGGTAATACGTTTTATTATGCTATTGGAGGATTAGTATGCAAAACATGTGGAGAAGAAACGAATATTTGTAAATGCCCAAAAACTGAAGCAGAAGCTAAACAAATCGCAGAACAAAGTGGGGAACCACAAAAAGAAATTAAATGTGATACAATAAGAGATAAAAATAATTTCATTACAATTGTTCAAAATTTACGAGTAATGGCTAGATCACAACCTTTGCATAAGTATGCATTAGTTCTTGGTTTAAAAGAATTAGATAAAATCGTCGCTGTCACAGGAGATGGTACAAATGATGCACCAGCTTTAAGTAAATCTGATGTTGGATTTTCAATGTTTGCTGGAACTGATATAGCAAAAGAAGCAAGTGACATAGTAATTATGGATAATAACTTCAGTAGTATAGTAGTAGCTTTAATTTATGGAAGAAATATATATGATAATATAAGAAAATTTCTTCAATTTCAATTAACAGTAAATTTTTGTGCATGTTTGCTTGTTTTTATATGTGCTTGTGTAGGAAATGAAACGCCATTAACAACTATTCAAATGTTATGGATAAATTTAATTATGGATTCTTTAGGGAGTTTGGCATTAGCCACAGAACCACCTTATAATGAATTATTAAATAGAGATCCAACAAGAAAAGATGAAAGTATAATAAATGGAAAAATGTGGAAACATATAATTATTCAAAGTTTATTTGAATTATTATTATTAATATTTTTATATTTATATGCACCTCATTTTATAACTGAAAATGATGTAGTGAGATTAGCTGAAAATCGAATAATAAAGGAATGTTATGGAGAAATGCCTGGAAACACAGATGAAGATCATATTATATTTGGTATATCAACAAAATGGTCAAATAAAGTTAATATTTTACATGGAATGAATGAAGAATCATGTGGATATTATGCAGATAAACAAGATTTAAGTTTAGCATATAATCAATATACGAATTCAAATGGAAATAGTGCTCATATGACTATAGTTTTTAATGTTTTTGTGATATATACTTTATTTAATCAAATAAATTCAAGAATAATAGATGATTCTTTTAATATTTTTGTTCGTATTGAAAATAATATTTTTTTTCCTTTAATAACTTTAGGTGAATGTATTTTACAAGTAATTATTATATGTTTTGGTAAAGAAGGTTTTAAAGTTACTGAAAGAGGATTAACTGCTAAACATTGGGGAATTTGTATTGGTTTCAGTTGTTTAACATTTATTTTAAGTATTATTATAAAATTAATACCAATTGATAATAAAATTCAAGAATTATTAGATAATAATAATAAAGGAAATAAAGTTGCAAATTTGGAAGATTTAATTAAAAATGAATATGTTAATAATAATAGTGTTCATAAATTAATGGATAAAAATGATGTTATGATTAGTATTCATAAAAATAATTATCAAAATATTACGAATTTTAATTTTTCTAATAATAATATTAATAATAATAATGACATTAATTTAAGTAATGATAAAAAAGAAAATATTGGAAATAGTGTTATCTCAAAAAACAAAAAGAAAAAAAGTTTAAGTCGTTCGGGTTCTTTAAGAAATAAAAAACTTGAAGTTAGCCAAAGTTTAATTCAAATTAAAACTTAATTTTTTTTTAAAATTGTAAATTAATTTATATAATATTTTTTGATATTTATAATATTATAAATTTATTTTTAATGATATTAATAATAATTTATTTTTATAATATTAAATAATATTAAATATTTAATAATATAGATAATAATAATATATTTTTTTTATGGAAAAAGAAAATTTAGAATTTATTGAAAATAATTTATTATTAACTAATTTAAATCAAAATTTTTTGAAAAAAAAAGCAAAAATTGGATTAATGAGAAATTTAACATCGATTTTATTCGAAAAAAAAGATGGAAATTATTCAAACATTAACAATTTAAATTATATTAATCCCGAAAATATAAATTTAACATTAGAAGATTGTATTAAAATAAATTATGAAAATATTTTAACATATAAAAATAGCAAAAATAAATTAATTTACACAGATAATTATCAAAATAATATTGAAGAAAGAACAAAAATAAATAAACCACTTTCATATGAAAATTTATGTTTTTATTTACAACAAGATTATATTAATGAACAATTTATAAATGAAAAAAAAGGAAATTTAAAAGAAAAAAATATTAATAATAATAATAACAATAATAATATCAACAAAAAAAATAAAAAAAATGAAAATGAAATTATTTTTGAAAGTAATTATGAACAAGGAAATTTAAGAATGGCAATAGAAATAAATAATAAAAATAATAAAAAATATAAAGAATATGATTTAATTATTAGAAGAGATATTAATAATACAAAAAATTATTCCGGATTTTTATTTTCTGTAAAATCAGATAAAGAAATAACAATAAAATTTAATATATTAAATTATGTAAAAAATAAAGTTCCTTTTAATAACAATAAAATTAAAATATTATGTTATTCAAACAATGAAAAATGGACAAGAAACACATTTAATGTATTTTATTATAACAACAACATTCCAATTAATAAATCAGATAACAATGACATTTCATATTTAAATAATAATAATAATAATATAGAAGATAACAAAATCAACAAAAAAATTGAAAACAAAGACAATAACGAAGAAATAATAAACGATGATAATTCCGAAGATAGTGAATATAACAATAGTTCATCAACATCAAAATGTTTTCATTCTCTTTCATTTTGTTATCATATATCAAAAGAAAACATAAATATTCCTATTTTTTTTTCATATTGTTATCCTTATACATTTTCTATGCTTCAAGATTTTTTATATTCTATTTCAAAGCAATTATCTCAAAATTCAAAAGATTTAATAAGATTTTCAACATATGATCGTTCAATATGTGGTAATGCAATAGACATTTTATATATAACAAACTTTAAAAAAAAAATTTCATCTAAAAAAACAATTTTTATCACAGGTCGAATTCATCCTGGAGAATCAAGTGGTTCATATGTAGTAGAAAGTGTAATAAAAAATTTATTATTTAATGAACAATATAAATCACTTTTAGATAAATATATTTTTAAAATAATTCCAATGATTAATGTTGATGGAGTTATAAATGGAAATTATAGATGTAATATTATGGGAAAAGATTTAAATAGATTTTGGCATGAGCCAAATAATATTACATATGAAATTATGAAAATTAAAAATATTATTAATTTAACTAAACCAAATTTTTTTTGTGATTTTCATGGACATTCAAATATGCCTAATTCTAGTATTTATGCTTGTAGTAATAAAGAAGAAAAAGTTTTTGTGAAAATTTTTGAAGAAGGAGAATTTTATAATAAAGATGAAACAATTTTATGTATTTCGAAATCTAAAAAAAATACTGGAAGAGTTGTTATGTTTAAAGAAATGAAAATTAGAAATAGTTTTGCTATTGAAACTAGTATTCATAGTGTTTTTAATAAAGGAAATAAAAATGATAATAAAAATAATGATGGAATTAAGTTGGAACATTTTGAAAAAATTGGAGAAGATTTTGTTAATAGTTTGTTAATTTGGAGTAAACAAAAAAATTATGATAAAATCTATAAAGAAATTAATAATGAAGATGTAAATGTTTGTTCGGAAATTGTGAAAAATATTATTAAAGAAGAAAATGAAAATTATTTAGATTATATATTTAAAAATAAAAAATTAAATTCATTTGATTTAAAAAAAATAGAAAATTATGATGAAAATAATGAACAATAAAATTAATATTTATTATAATATTATTAATATTTTTAAAAATTATTTTTCAATTAAAAATTGAAAAATAAATTTTTATAAAAATTCAATAATTTTTTTTAATTAAAAAAAACATTAAAAAATTAATTTAAATTATAATATAAAATGAATGAAAATGAAAATAATAATAAAATAGATGTTTTAAAAATTGTTAGACAATATGACAATCAATTTAAACAACATATGTTAAAATTAAAACAAATCGAAGAAAATGAAAATAAAATTAATTTAAATGACATTAATAAAGAACTTGAAAATATAAAAAAACAACAACAATCAAATAATTTTATTCAAAAATTAAAACAAAATTCTATTAATAAAAATTTAAATAAAAATTTAAATCAATTTAATAATCATACTGATAATTATAAAAATTATGTTTTAAATAAACTAATGTACAGCGAAGAAAGTAATGATGAAGATGATAAATTTGATGAAAATAATAATTCAATGGAATTATCTAATGAAGATAATAATAAAATTAATAATATTAATTTAAATAATGATAATAATAATAATATTAATAATAATATTAATGCTTTTTCTTTTAATCAAAAAATTAATGTTCCTGAAACATTAGAAACAAATGAAGAAAATGAAATAATAAATAATAATAATAATAACAAAAATAATAATAATCAAACAGATACAAATGGAAATTTAGTAAATTATGATAGTAATATAATAAGTATAAAAAATTCAAATTTAAAAATAAACAATAATCCATCAGCAATAAATAATATTAAAAACAATCGTTTAGTAAAATTTGAGCCAATAGAAAAAGAATTTAATTCAAAAGAATCAAAATTATCAGAATTTCTTCAAAATTTTAAAAATAAAGAATTAGAATTAAAACAACAAAAAGAATTTGAAGAACAATTAAAACAAAATTTAATAAATGAAGAAAATAACATCACCGAAACACATAGAAAAAATTTAGGTAAAGTAATTGAACAATACATAGACCAAAATGATTCAGAAAATAATGAAAATTTAGAAGAAGAAGAAGAAAATGAAGAAAATAATATTTATGAAAATTATATTTTAAAAAATAATGATGATAATAATAAAAAACAAATTCCAGTTGAAATTTCAAATCAAAAAATAAAATCAAAAAATAATTTTAATTTAAATGCAAAAGATAAAATAAATTTAGCAATAAAAGAAAATCAAGGAAGAGCAAAATATACAGCTCAAACTTATAGTGCAATTCAAAAAATGAATAAACCTTATAAAAAACCAATAAAAAAACCAGGAATTTTTGAAAAGAAAATATTAAATAAAAAATATAAAGGAAAAACTGATAGAGTTGCTATTAATAATATGTATAATGAAGCTTGGAAAAAACATAAACATAAATTATAAATATATTTATATATAATAATATATTTAATATTAAAATAATAATTAATATAAATTATTTTTTATTTTAAATCATTTTCATCATTTTCATTATTTTTTGAAGTGTCTATTAAATTTTCATTATTATTTTCATGTTTAAAATTAGCATTAACTGCTTTAACCATTTGTTTTGAAACATTAGTACTAAATTCAATAGTTATATCTTTTAAATTATTTCTTGCTTTTTGTTCATCTTTTTCTTCAATGCTTTGATAAATTTTTTCTATGTTATAAATTAAATCTTCTTTACTTTCTGATTCATTTTTTGCTATGTTCAAAAAATTTAAATATTGATCAATTTCATTATTACATATTAATAAAATTAATAAACTTCCATAATAATGCATTAAATGTTTTTTTTCATCTTGAGTATTATTTTTAATTAATGTAATAATATCTTTTAAATTATCAATTGCTTTTTGAAAATTATTTGAAATACATAAACAATCTACATATAAATTAACAATTTCATAAATATATCCAATATCATCAGTTTTTTTTTTCATTATTAATATATGATAAGTTTCTTTTATACAATTAAAACCAATATTTAATATTTTTTCAGCATAATTATAATTCTTTTTTTCAATGTAAATTAAACTCATATTTTTAATTGCTTTTAATCCAAAATCATAATTTTTTCCTAATTTATATGCAATTTGAGCGTTACTAATTGATGCTAATGAATTTTTATCATCTTTTAATAAATTCACATAAATTTTTGCTATTTTTTCATGTTCATTTCCTTCTTCCCAAAAACTTTTTATTGCTCTAAAACAATATGTTAATCTTTGTCTACATAAAAGTTCATCTTCGTATTTTGAATTTCCATGAAATGTTTCTGCAGATTTTTGTAATAATGTTATTGCTCCTAAATAATCTGGGGTAAAACGACATTTTAAACATGATGTTGTTAATAAATCTAATGCTTTTTGATAATCATTATTTGCTTCTTCAAATTTTATTAATTCATTTTTCATTTAAATTTTTATTTAATATTATTTATTATTATTAATATAAATAATATTATTATTGATTATGATTTTATATTAAATTATAGTTAATTAATTAGTATTAATTTCTTCTTTTTCCAAAATTTGTTAAAAACAAAATAATTATCAACAATAATATTATATAACATGTAATAATAATTTTTAAATATTGTGGTATTTCTTTTTTGGAATTTAAATAAAATTCAAATTGAGTTAAAATTTCATTTCCAATATTTGTAAATTCAACATAAAAATGTTTAAATTTAGCTAATTCATAATTACCTTTTTTAACATAATTTTCATCATCTTTTTCAATTGAATGTAAAATAGTTGATATTTTATAATAAAAATTTGGTTCAGTTGATTCAAAATTAACATGTAATATATCTGATTTTACTTTAGAACAGTTAAATTCATAAACATAATTTTTTTTAATAAAAAAATCATTTAAAATTTTTGAATTACAATCAATTACAACTGGTGCAAACATTATTTTTCTTAAAAAATTATCTGTTAATTTTGGTAAAAAAGAATAATTTTGAACATAAAAATAATTTTTAAATATTGTGTAATTTGGATTTTTAATAAAAAATTCATCTTTTTCTTTGTTTGGAAAGTAATTTTTTTTTGAAAATAAAATAAATTGACATTTATTTATATATTCAATATTATCTATATCATTTAATGTATGATTTATAGTAATATTTTCATGTTTTAAATTAATTTCTTCATTATACATAACAACCATAATTTTTTTTATTCCATTATCTATTTGGTCAAATATTTTTTTATTATTTTTAAATATTTCTTTTAAATTCATTTTTCCTGAATCTTTTTTGTTCTTATTAAATGATTTTACATAATTATCAATTTTTGAATTTATTGTTTTATAATAATCATTAAATTCAATTAATTTTTTTATATGTTTGTTGTCAACTAAATTCAATTGAAATTGATATTTCATTTTTCTTCCTTTTTCAACAACTGATTTAAAAAATTCTTGAAATTCTTTTGATAAAATAAAATCATTTCCAATATAAAAATTAATTATAGTTTTTTCTTGAGGAAAAGAATCATCATGTAAATATTTATAATAACTTAAAATAATATTTTGAAAGGCATATAAAAGACTATTAGAACTTCCATATTGTGTTTTAAATTCAAAATATTTATTAAAATTTTCTTCAGTTAAATTACATAAATATTCATAACATACTTCTTCAAATAAATTACCATCAAAATGATTTAAATAAATAATCATTTTTATATCTGGCTCAAAATCATCAAATTTACATTTAGTCATAGTTTCATTAATTTGTTGGATATCAACTTCTCTACTAATATTATAGATATCTTTTATTTCTATGTCATTAAAAATTATATTTTCTTTTTTTAATGCTTCTTTTATTTCTTTTTTTTTTTTTAAATGAAAACTTGGGTATAATTTACTTATTAATATTTCATTTTTAGTTTTTTCAAATATACTAGATATATTATAGGAACTTGAATCTAATAAATTAGCAAAAAAAATAACTGGATCTTTTTGATCATTTTCAATATATAAAAAACGAAATTGTGAAAAAAACATAAAATAAATTTGTTTATCAAAAAATCCATTCCATTTTTCAATATTTTGTTTATCTATTCCCATTGTATAATAATTCAAAATATTATTATTAGAATCATTTAAAAAAATAGATTCTTGATAAATTGAAGTATCTATTTTTGTATAAGTCATATAATTATTATTAAATGGATAATTTAATTCGTTACTTTCATATAATCCATTTGAAATTGAATTATATTCTTCTGAATCTGAAAAAGAATCATCAATAAAAATATTTAAAGCATATGATATATTTTTACTTAATATTGAAATATATAAAATATTTTCAGATGTAAAAAAAGATATTTCTGCTATTTTATTATTTCCTTTTTCATATGGATAACCATATAAATTTATTCCATAATGTTTTATTGAATAATCTACAATTGTTGGAGTTGAATTTTTGTCACTTACATAAATATTAAAATAAGGTTCTGAAGGAAATCCTTCTTTTTCTATTATATTTAAATTAATATTAGCTAATTTTTTATCATTTGAATTTAATGAAATATTATAATTTTCATATATAAAATATTTATTTTGAATTTCACCAAAAATTGTTTCATTTTCTTTATAATTTATTTTTTTTGGTTTTGAACATAAAGTTGTTGTTAAAATAGAAGGAATATCATATTTATCATTTAATATTAAGGAATCTGAATCAAAAATAAAAAATAAATAATAATTTAAAAATTTTAAATAATTGTTTGAAAATTTAGAATTAATCATAAATTCATTTTCTATGTTTTCACTATTTATAAAATTTATTAAATTATTATAATCATTAATATTTAAACTTGTATATAAAATTGGAATTAATATTTTTCTAATATATATATTATCTTCTTTAAAAATTTCTTTTATATCATTAAATAAAATATCAAAATCTATTACTTGTTCTTTTAATTCATCTGGAAAATCACCTAATTCTCTATAATTTTTTATAATTAAGTTATTATTATTTTCTTCAATAAAAATAATTGATACTAAAAAATTATTTTGTTCTAAAAAATTATCAGTCATTTTTTTTATATATTTCATATCTATATTATTAATTGTTCCAGTTATTAAAAATAAAACATGAAATTTTTTATTACAAAAAGGTAAATATGGATTTAAAATCATAGATTCTTTTTTTCTGATAAAAGGAATATTTTTAGATTCATTCATTCTTAAAGAAAATTGTAAAATATCAAATTTTGAAGAATATTGTGTAAAATTAATTTTTTGATTTAATAAATATTCAGCCAAATATATAGTTCTTAAAGAAATATTATTTTGAAAATCATAATATTTGTCTATAATATAATCTAAATATTTTTTATTTATATTATCAATTTCATTTTCATCTAAACAATATAAAGATTCATTATTTTTATATTTTTTTACTAAATCTTTTAATTTATCATTATGTATATGATTTAAAACATTATTTGTTAAATGTTTAAAAGAAATATGTAAACCAATATAAATATGACTATCATTTTTAAAAAAATATGGACATTCTAAATTATAAAATAAATCTTTCAGAAAATTATAATCATATGTATTTTCATTTTCTTTTAAATAAGTTATATTTCTATTTGTTAATCCACAAGAATAAATTAATAATTTTTCATTATTATCATTTTTTATAGTAACATTTTTATTTAAACTACAAATAAATTCATTGCATATATATCCTTTACAAAATATGTATTTGTTTATTATAAAAAATAATGATATTATAATGAACATTTTAAAAATATTTTTATTAAAAACAAAATTATTTAATAATAAAAAAAAAAATAATTTAATTTTATTTATTATTTTATAATCATAAAATTCAAATAAAAAATGTTTTTAATTTTATTAGATTACATTTGATTTATTAAACTATTTTTAAAATAAAAA
>JAEEGK010015484.1_pt1 | contig 16898 bp, 16 predicted proteins | sample 8958771 | NCBI WGS metagenome assembly JAEEGK01 (sample SAMN16246547, study PRJNA631951) | gut metagenome | biome: gut microbiome; feature: rumen; material: SC-attached | host: Bos | place: Iran: Karaj | collected 2018-10 | reverse complement strand
GCAGGTTGTGATGTGAATGCAAAAAACCTGCCCGCGTTTGTGCTCGCAGGCAGGTTCGACGGCAGGGACTTTTTTTGTGCAAAACTGCTTATATACTTCTGAAACTCCGCTTTTTCACTATCTACAGAGCTTCATATTAGGAGTCACTTCGTTTATCTTATCTTCTCCGCCAAGCATGGCATTGGTTTTATAGAGATTTTCAATCGCGGCGTACATTGCGGAATGCATTCCTGAAGAGCTTTCTGTTTTCCCTGAATCCACGGCGCGTCTTGCATAAGAACTGGAATCAAATGAATCAGCCCCGGCTGCAATCAATTCCGGAATCAAGTCCATATTTCCACAACCGAATACATGGATCACACAGTTTGGAGCCGCTTCGCGTACAACCCGGACAACGCTTTTGACATACTCTTTATCCCTGGCCCGGGGTACCATGCCGCCGATGGCGATCCCATCGAATCCGGCCTCGGCAAAAATCCTGGCGCAGCGCCGGGCGGAGGCCTCATCCCAGCACTGGAGGGAAGCGAATAGCACCAGGTTCCCGGCGATATTGTGCTCCTGGGCATACAGGGCATTTTTAATGGTCAGCTCCTGACGGCGGCGGCACTCCGTTTCGTTCAGCCCCGGAGGGATGATGAAATCTAAAGTCGCACCTATGTCGGCATTCTTCATTTGGAAATGCAGCACATCCAGGGGCTTGACCTCATCCCCGTTCTTTGTCTTGATACAAGCATATTCCCCATAATCCAGTATCTCTGTTCCTTCAAACAAACCAGCGTAACCACCGGAATCGACAAATATGGGCATGCTTGGTCGTCTTTTCATCTTCTGCGCGTAATAATAACTTACCATCAGGCATTGGGATAACCGCTTCAGGTATGGCTGGATCATTCTGTCCAATGGATACTTATCTCCAAAGGTCGTTACCGGCATGAAGGTCGGAAAATGAATAACCCCATGGGCCGTACTCAGTGATGCTCTTCGCTTTCCATTGCAGACGGGCTGGATGTACTCCATGACACTCACCTCTTTATGTTGCTTGATGAATACCAGAGACTGGGCAATGCTTAACGGAGAGACCGGTTTGTATCTTTCCATGATTCGCTCGGCCAAAGTACAGGCCGCTGCAAAACTAGCATTTGCAGCGGCCTCATGAGACGGGAGTGCTGTGTTTTGTGGGCCAAAACTGCTTATTCACCCCTTGGTCCGTCTGTGTGTTTATTATAACTCATTCCTCGCTTTTGAATTCCAGAGCGGGGGAGGCGACGGCGTTAGAGAAGCCGGTGATGGGCACCAGAGTCCCCGCCCCGCCGAACTTCGCCAGCTTGTCGTAAACGCCCAGACCCGTCAGAAGCGCGCCGAGAAAAATGAGGCTGACGCTGACGGCAGTCCCCGCGGCTTCCTCCTCCAGCCCGAAGGCCAGCCAGCCCTGCCGCATAAGCTGCCCCAGGGCGCAGATCAGCCCGCCCGTGAGGAAAGCCCGCAGGGCGTCCTTCCACAGGGGAGACGTGGGGGAGAGGGAGCGGACATAAGCCCGGTATTCCTGATTTGTCATCGTGACCATAAAAACACCTCCCGGTGCAGTATCTGCATCCGGGAGGCGTCGTATTCCGCCGGAAAATCTTCGCTTATACGGCAAATATGACCTTATTGCAGGCTGCGCAGCGGAAGCTGCGTCAGGACCTCCAGCCCCAGGCGCTCCGCCATCCGGAGCGCTTTTTCCTCGCTCGCCGGGTCCGTGACCCACACCGGCTGGTGGGCGTCGCTGCCCAGGATCGCCTTGCAGCCCTCCTCGGCTGCGATCCGCCAGAACCGCTCGTCCGGGTAATGCCGTCCGTCCCGGATGCCCAGGAGATTGATCTCCAGGGGCGTTCCCGTCTCTCCGGCGGTGCGGCAGAGCTTCCGCATCTCCCGGTCATAGACCGCCTCATCGCCGGTGAAGCGGAACAGATCCGGATGGGCAAAATAGGTATACAGGCCGGTCTCCATGGCCTCCCTGCTCTGGGAAACATACCGTTCCAGGGCCGCTGCCTCCGGAGAGGGGGTGCCGCAGTATTGCCCATCCACCTCATTGTTCAGGAAGTGCTGCCCCAGGATGATGTATTGGATGCCCGCGTCCCGCAGCAGCTCCAGCAGGCGGGGGAAATACCTGGGATAGTATTCCGCCTCCACCCCCAGGAGGATGTCCAGCTTCCCCCGGTATTCCTCCGCCAGGGCCCGGACGGAGTCCGCGTATTCCGGCAGCTCCTCCGGCTTCATCCGCATGGGCCGGTCCCGGGGCCCCGCGTCGAAGAAATCGTAGGGCGTATGGTCCGAAATGCCCAGGGTGCGCAGCCCGGCCTGAACGGCCTTTTCCGCATAATCCCTTTCATTTCCCTCGGCGTGGCCGCAGCGATAGGTATGGGCGTGATAATTGGCGATCATCGGCGTTTCTTTTTCTGTTATCTGCCGTATTTGGTCAGGGCCGCCCCGCGGATGGCCTTGGTCATCCAGGGGCGCTGTCCGTGGATGCCCTCCGCGATCCCGGCGGTGGAGCCGGTGGAGGTGTAATAAAGCTGCGTCTGGCCGGAGCCGGAGCCGGAGACAAAGACCATGAGATGCTCCGGCTTGCTGAAGGGCTCCCTGTGCAGGCCGGGCTTCACGTCCTCGGGGCGCATGGCGCCCCGCCCCAGCAGGCTTTCCAGCCGCAGCTCCTCCCGCAGCGCTTCCCTCTGCTCCTCCGTCATGCGGTCATAGTCGATCACGTTCTGGTCGTAGAGGTATTGGATGAGGCTCTGCTTGGTGAAGCCCCGGGCGGCCAGCTGCCGCGCCAGGGTGGGGTGCATCACCAGCATGAGGCGGACGCCCGCGGCGAAGGGAGGCAGGCCGGAAGCAAAGGCGCCGCCCTTCCTGCCGAACATCTTGGTGAGGGCCGCCAGCTTCGCGTCGAAATCCGGGTAGCCCACGATCTCGGCGGGTCCGCCGTATTCTCCCAGAAATTCGCAGGCGGTGACCACGCTCTCCTCCGGACCGAAGCCGTTCTGCTCCGCCCAGGATTCCCAGGGGCTTTCCTCCTGATTCTCCGCCACGAAAATGTTGGCGTAAGCCGCCGGGCGGCCCGCGCCGCCGGGGGAGGCGTAGATGGTCATATCCCGCCAGCCGATGGTGATCATGCACATCAGCACGGCCCGCCCGATGGCGCTGTTGGCCCGGGTGCCGGGGGCGAGATAGCCCACCTTGTTGTTGAGGCCCAGCTCCTTCACGATGGGGCCGGAGACGAAGATGGCCGGGAGGATCTCATTGACGATGTGGAACTGATTGAAGCCCGGGTCGGTGAGGACCTCCATAATGGCGATGATGACGGGGAGCCACTCCGGTTTTGCGCCTGCCATGACGGCGGCGATGGCGATCTTCTCCACCGTGGCCTTGCCCAGCTTCGGCTCCACCAGGCCGATCACCCTGTCCCGGGGGTAGGATGTGCCGCTGAGCATCCATTCCACGGCCTCCTTCGTGGGCGGCGCCAGGGCCAGCCCGTCCCCCAGGTGGTTCGTCATGCAGTATTCCATGAATTTCTCATAGGCTTCGCTGTAACACCCACCGGTGAAAGTCTTGGGCCCTTCGTCAAAGGTGAGGTCGAAGGAACGCTTTTCCTCCTCCGTCAGAGGCTTTGTCAGCCCTTCGATGATGGCGTCGATGCACCCGTCCACCACCCGCTCCATGAGCCCGGGGTCGTCCTTGGCGGCGTTGTAGTCCGTGGCGGGCACGGTGACGATGCGCACCCCGGGCATGCCGTAAAGGTCCTGCCCGGCTTCCTTTGCGCGGCGCAGCACGTCCACGCAGATGCTCACCCCGGGCCTTCCCGCCCGTTCCATGCAGACCCCCGCGTCGTGTCTGCCCTGGGTGTGCGCGTCCTTCACGCCCTCCAGCCAGGCGTCGCATTTGGCCGCCACCTCATAGGCCTTCTCCGGCGGGTCGATGGGCGTGCCGAAGGAATTCATGCGGAGGATGTTCACCTTTGGATAGCGCTCCCGCAGCCTTCTCTCCACCACCTCAAAGAAGGGCTCGCTGCTGGTGTGGAAGACGGGGATGTTGATGCCCATCAGGGCGATGGTCCTGCCGTTCAGATCGCTGAGCCGCGGGGCGAACAGCCCCTGGCGCTTCGGATCGCTGAGGACGCCTCTGGGCTCCAGGATCTCAAGAGAAATCTGCTGGCTCATGTGGGGACTCCTCCTATTTTCAATTTCATTTTTCGCTGTCGTTGTTCGCCGCGGCGTTCATCCCTCTGCTTTCCGGAACAGGACGGTCACGAAGCCCTCGTTCTTCAGAAGGATGGGGATGCTGTCCGCCGTGACCGCGCCGACGTAGACGGTGGCGGAGGAGCCGTCCTCCGTGGCGTAGCCGATGTCCAGAGAGACGAACAGCCGCCCCTCCCCCTCGCCGATGGCGATGTCCAGATTATGGGCCGTGTCATAGCGCACGGAGACGTGGCCGTGGGGCGGGAGGGCCTGGATGAAATCGTAAGTCCCCTCGCTGTACCCGGCCGGGAGCCCGGTGCGGGCGGCAAAGTCTTCCTCCAGGTCGAGGACGACGGTGGACCCGTCCCCGTTGAAGCGCATGGAACCGCCCTCCGAGACGAAGACGCCGTTCAAAGGGTCAGGCGCGGGGGTATCCGGCTCATAGGGGTAATTGTCCAGCCCCGGCCGCTGGACGCAGCCGCACAAAAGGGCCGCCAGCAGCGCAGCAAGGAGCAGAGCGATAAAACGTTTGATTCTCATGGCTTGATCCTCCGATCCGGGGGTTCTTATAAACCAGCTTATCATGGGCCATCCCTGTCCGTCAAGCAGGGATAAAAAAGCCTGCACAAAAGCCGGGCAGGCGGCAAACAGGAAATGAAGTTTCGCAGAGTTTGTGTCCGAAGATGCGAAAGCCGCGTTTTCAGGGTCATGAACGGCAACGAAGGGCGTGGAGGGGTGCGTCATCATCCAGGAAGTAATGAGCAGGGATTTTTGGTTGAGTTTTCAACAGATGCGTGGTATAATCCGTTTCGCCACACAATTCCATAGGCTCGGCAGTTACAGAGAATGTGATTTTGCTTTTTGGCAAAAACGCACTCTCCACCTTGGCATTCTCTGTGACTGTCAGGAATTGTGTGGCAACAATCGGAGCTGTGTGTTTTTCGGTGGCACGGCTTCGGCTGTGCCACTTTTTTATTTCCGAAAGGGGGTGCGATTTCGCTTTCGCCTTGGACTGAATCCGATAACGGAAAATCCAGACAAAGGAGTGCATATGAAGGAACATAATAAGAAACAACGACTCAAAACGATGGCTTGGGCGTTCCGCATCGCCTGGAACATCGATCACTGGACCATGCTGCTGTGGTTCCTTGTCTGCGGGGCCCTGGCGATCCTGCCCGCCGTGGCATTGCAATTCAACAGGGATACATTGAGTGTTATAAGCGGCTTCCTCTCTGGTGCGCCTTACACTTATGCCGACGTAGTGAAGCCAATCGTGAAACTGGGTCTGCTGATGATCGCCATCGGGCTTTCTGCCCGCGTGAATTCTCAATTCGTTCGTATGATGACCTATGATTCCTATTTTGGCGGTATGTACGCCTACATCATGGAGCATGTGCAGGACATCGACATGAAAGACCTGCTGCGCAAGGAAGTCAACGACATGTGGATGAGCGCCATTCTGGAAGGCAACTCCCTTTGGGCTTTCGTAGAGGGCATTTGCTTCATCTTTTCCAAGCTGGTAGGGATCACCGCGCTGCTCATCACGGCCCGGTCCATGTCCAGGCCGGTGTTCCTGGCCTCCGCCTTCTATGTGGCGGTGATCTTCATCATCAGTCTGGCCTTTTCCAGGGAGACCCGGCGGAATCAGACAGAGGATTTCAATGATGAGCGGCAGATCGAATACTACGAGCGCATGTCCGAGAACCGGGGAATGGCAAAGGAGACCCGCATCTTTGAGAACACCGATCAGGTGATCCAACAGTGGAAGCAGCCCTATCTTCGTATCCAGAAACGGAATCTTCGCCGCTCCAGGGCAGCGGAACTCCGGGACTTCATCACCGGCGCTGGCTTTTACGCTTTCCTGATCATCGCGGTGGGCGTGAGTATCGCCGCCGTCGCCAGGGGCAGTATGCGCCCGGATGCGCTGCTGGTCATCTTCACCCTCTGTCTGAACCTGCTGAATACCATTTCCGGCACCGCACGGTACATCGTGAAATTTGATTTCGGTCTCATCGCCCTGGACAAGCAGCGCCGCTTTTTTGAACTGGTGAAACCCCATCCGGACGGCGTGGAGAACACCCCCGCCGACCCGGACACGGTTTTTGATGTTCAGGACCTCCGCTTTTCCTACGGAGAGTCCCCCACCATCGACAGCGTCAGTTTTCAGGTGAAGCGGGGCGAAGTGGTGGCGCTGGTGGGCGCCAACGGCAGCGGGAAAAGCACCCTGGTGAAGCTGCTGCTGAATATGTATAAGCCGGATTCCGGCTCCGTTCGCTTCTTCGGACGGCCTTACAGTGACTACCGGCGGGACTACATCCGCAGCCGTCTCAGCGTATTTTTCCAGGATTTCTACCTCTTCCATTCCTCCCTGCGGGAGAACATCGGCGTCGGGGCCGTGGAGCATATGGAGGATATGCCCATGATCCGGGAGGCCCTGCGGAAGGGCGGTGCGGAAAAGGTAGCGGCCGATCTCCCCAAGGGGCTGGACACCCTGCTGGGCAAGTTCCAGGACAAGAGCGGCTCGGAGCTTTCCGGCGGCGAAAAGCAGCGGGTAGCCTCCGCCCGGACCCACATGGCGGACCGGGATGTGCTGATCTTCGACGAACCGGCTTCCATGCTGGACCCCATCGCGGAGATGGAGCAATTCCTCGGCATCAAGAACCTGCTGAAAGGGAGAACGGCCATCCTCATCAGCCACCGGGTGGGCTTCGCCCGGATGGCGGACAAGATCATCATGCTGGAGGGCGGCAAGATCGCGGAGATGGGCAGCCATGAGGAGTTGATGGCTTTGAACGGACGTTATGCCCATTTCTTCAACGAACAGGCCCAATGGTACGGCGTATCGCAGACAGCGGCGAATGGAGGTGCGGACATATGAACGACAAAAGGCTCTCTTTCCCGGAAGCGGTAAAGTATTTCGGGAAAGCCTTGAAGGTGAGTATCCGGGCGCGGGGCGTCGCCTCCCTCGTCCTCAGCCTGATCGGCTTTGCCGTGGCGTTTCTTCCCGTGCTGATTTCTCTGGCGGTGCGCCGCTTTTCAGATGCGGTGCAGCAGCTCTACGGTCAGGGGGAAGCTGCCGTTGTCAGCGTTCTTGGCATCTTTATCATCCTGTCTGCGCTCTACATCGTACAGCTGATTTGGGGTTCCCTCAGCAGCTATTTTGAGCAGCGGGATCAATACAAAATCCAGATGTTCATGGAGGAGCGGGTCCTGCGCTGCTCCTGCGACGTGAAGTATAAGTACATCGAAAACTACGACGATTTCAAGCAGAAGATCAGCTTTGTGGAAACGGAAGCCGGGAATCGTGTGGCGGAGAGCGTGGGAACAACGATCCGCTGGCTGCAAAGCATCATAACCTTTATCAGTATCGTGACCGTTTTGTGGTCGGTGGACGTTTGGATCGTGGTCATCCTGGTGGCGACCTGCATCCCGGCCATCATCATCACCGCGAAATTCAGCGAGAGCGAGTATCACAACAAAGGCTTCTGGATACTGGAATATCTCATGGCCTGCGCCTATTTCTTCGAGGCCACCATGCAGCAATCCCTGAATGACGTTCGCTTCTTCGGGGCGTATCCATGGCTGAAACGCAAGTTTGACCGGAAAAACGCGGAGTACATCCGGATCAAAAACCGGGTAACGAAAAAGCACGTGCTGTTCAACGCCATTGCGGACATCTTCCGCAGCTGCGTCTATATCTTCATTCTCCTGATCGCGGCGCGAAAAATCTTTGATGACCCCGCCGTGGGGATCGGCGCTTTCATGCTGGTGTTCACCATGGCCAGCCAACTCCAGGACGTGACCGCCCGCATCTTTACCGAGGCTGCGCAGTTCGTCAGCAACGCTTCCTATATGCGGGATTTCTTCTCCCTGGACGAGCTGGAATATGAACAGCGGGACCCCAAGGCGGAGCGTCGGGAGCGGTTCGACCTGGACTTCGAGCATGTGAGCTTTACCTATCCCAACACGGAGCGGGAGATACTCCACGACCTGACGCTGCACATCCGGGAGGGTGAAAAGGTCGCCATCGTGGGCGAGAACGGTTCGGGAAAGACGACCTTCATCAGCCTGCTCTGCGCGCTTTATGAGCCGGACCGGGGGACCGTCACCATGGGCGGGGAAAGCATATATGCCAACGTTTCCCGCACACGGAGGACCCTGTCGGCAGCATTCCAGGACTTTGCCCGCTATGAGGCAAGCATCCGGGACAACATCGTGGTCTCCGACCGCAGACGAGCCCCGGAGGACGCTGCGGTGGAGGAAGTGGCACGGCGCAACGGCGCCTGGGAGTTCATCTCCGCCCAGGCGCACGGCATGGATGAAGTGGTCGGCTCCTTCAGCGAGACCGGCAACAACCTTTCCGGCGGGCAGTGGCAGAAGATCGCCCTCTGCCGCTGCGCCTGGCGGCAGGATGCGAAGATCATGATCCTGGACGAGCCCACGGCGGCCCTGGACCCTTTGGCGGAAGCGGAACTTTATCGGAGCTTCACGGACCTTACCGGGGACCGGACCGCCATCCTCATCTCCCACCGCTTGGGGATTACCCAGCTTGTGGACCGAATCTTGGTTTTTGACAATGGGCGGATCGTGGAGGACGGCAGCCATGAAGAACTGCTGAAAATGCAGGGCCTCTATGCCAGGATGTACCAGGCGCAGGCCCAGTGGTATCAATAAGCCCGGGAGAAAGCATAGCAGGAACATACAAGCTGTTGACCCGAATCGGAAAATCTGTTAAATTCTCATAACATCAAAAAAAGGGGGCGATTTTATGGACACCGTTTGGTCTCAGGTCATCCAGGGCTGTATGACGCTGTATGCTTCCCGGCGGCTGCGGTTTCATGACCGATTCCGGGACCACTGGCTGCCGCTCTTTGACCTGGCGGACCGGCCGCTGCGCATTCTGGAGATCGGCTGCGGGCCCGGCGCGCTGGCGGAGGCGCTGAAGCGCTGGTATCCCAGGGCGGAAATCACCGGCCTGGACCGGGACCGGGAATTCATCCGCTTCGCCCAGTCTCATGTGCCGGGCGTGGAATTCCTGGAGGGCGACGCGACGGACCTGCCCTTCCCCGAATCGAGCTTCGATGTGACCATCTCCAACACGGTGCAGGAGCACGTGGAGCCCGGCGCTTTCTTCGGAGAACAATTGCGGGTCCTGCGGCCCGGCGGGGTTTGCCTGGTGCTTTCTTCCCGGAAAGGGCTGCACGCCGACGCCCCCTGCCTCAGCTGGAACGAGGCGGAGCGGGCCTTTTGGGAAAAGGTGACCGCTCTGGACGACAGCATGGAGAAATACGAGATCTGCCGCTATCCCATGAGCGAGGCGGAGCTGCCGGCGGCCATGGAAAAGTTCGGCTTCCGGGACGTGCGCACGGGATACGCCGCGGTGGACCTGACGCCGGACGATCCCACGGTGGCGCCGGAGCTGGCGCGGGAAATGATCCGGTCCGGCAGGTATAACGATGCGGAGGCGCTGGAGGCCGCCGAGCGCACCCTGGGGGACAAGCTGGACGCGGCGGAGCTGGAAAGCGTCAAACGCCGCATCGACGAGAAATACGAAGCGCGCCTGGCACAGTACGCCAGGGGCGAAAAGCAGTGGGAGACCGTCGTGAATCTCATCATGGTCCTGCGGGGCGTCAAGCCCCAGGCATATTCGTGAGGTGAGGAAGTGAATCAGCGAGCGATCCGGGATATTTCGGACTTTATCTTTATGAACGACGCCCCACAGAAGAGCGACATCCTCTTTATTCCCGGTACATCCCAGTCGGCGGTGACGGAAAAAGCCGCCGGGCTCTACTGCGCGGGCTATGCGAAATACGTGCTTCCCTCCGGTATGTACTCCGGCAAACGGGGGAAGTTCGCAGCCGAAAAGATCGACGATCCCCGGTATGCGGGGGACTACGCCACGGACTTCGCATACTGCAGGCATATCCTCATGGTCAACGGCGTGCCGGAAGCGGCGATCCTCCGGGAAGACCGTTCCACGAATACCATGGAAAACGCGGCGTATTCGGCGGCGGTCCTGAAGGAGCTGGGGATCAAGATCGAAAGGGCGATCCTGTGCTGCCAGGCGTTTCATGCCCGCAGGGCTTTCATGTCCTACGCAAGGCATTTCCCCGACACGGAAATCCTGGTCGTACCGACGGATACCCAGGGCATACGCAGGGAAGACTGGTTCCTGCATGAAAAAAGCTATCAAAGAGTCATGAGCGAAGTCAGAAAATGCGGTGAGTATTTCCTGGAGTATCAAGAATGAATCAAAACAGGGACTCGGCCAGGCTTGGCTGAGTCCCTGCTGCGCTTTATGATGTGCTTCCCGGTGAAAGGCGTTCTTTTTCCCGCTTCCCCAAGCTCATTCCTTGTTGACGCTGACGTTGTTGAGGCCGTTTTCCTCGAATTCCTCCATATACTCGTCGATCCGGCGGCTCAGCTCGCCGTCGTTGGAATTGTCGATGGGGGCGAAGTCCATGTCCCGCCTGGCCAGCTCCTCCGCCAGGATGTCGTAGAAAATGGCGTCCTCATAGTCCATGATGGCTTCCTGGATGCCGCCGTCCTCAAAGCTGGCCGAGGGGATGACCTCCCCGTCCATCATCTCGAAGAGGGAGTACATCCCGGTTTTCAGGCAGTAGGAGAAACATTTGGATTCCACGTCGTCATAGTCCTTGATGCGCTGGCTGCCCCGCAGGGAATTCATTACCCAGTTTCCCACATAGACCAGGTCCAGCAGCCTCCGGAATTCCTTATCTGAAAGTTCCATCGTCATGATCGACGCACCACCCTTCCTGTGCCGGATTTTGTGTTGTTCATTATAGCCCCTTCCCTCCGAAATATCTACTGTGAAATTGCGTATTTTTCGTGAATTTCAAAGACCTCCGCCGAGCCGCGAAATTCCCCTTGCCGCGGCATGGTTTTTCCTGTATACTATCATTTTGTAATGACAGGGGAAGGACTAAGTGGAATGGATGAGCGACCCATCGGCGTCTTTGATTCCGGGCTGGGCGGCCTGACCGCCGTCCGGCGGCTCCGGCAGGTGCTTCCGGAGGAGGATCTGGTCTTCCTGGGGGACACGGGCCGGGTGCCTTACGGGTCCAGGAGCGCCGCCACCATCCGGCGCTACGCTGCCGAGGACATGGATTTCCTCCTCCGGCAGGGGGTGAAGGCCGTGGTGGTGGCCTGCGGCACCGTCAGCAGCATCGCCCTCCATACCCTGACGGACCGGGGGATCCCCGTGGTGGGCGTCGTGGACCCCGCCGCGCGGAAGGCCGCCGCGCTGACGAAAAACGGGCGCATCGGCATCACCGGCACCGCCGCCGCCATCCGGGCGGGGGCCTATGCCGCGGCGCTGAAGAAGCGCAGCCCCCACAGCGAGAGCCTGGCCGTGGCCTGCCCCCTGTTCGTGCCCCTCATCGAGGGGGGCGACACGGAGAAAGGCAGCCGCATGCTGGAGACCGCCCTGGAGGAATACCTGACCCCCATCCGGGATTTCGGGGCCGACACCCTGATCCTGGGCTGCACCCACTACCCCCTGATCGCGCCGGCCATCGCCGCCCACGTGGGGCCCGGGGTGCGGATGGTGGACGTGGCCGCCGAGGCCGTGGACGAGATGAAAACGATACTGGCGGAGCGGGACGCTCTGGCCAGAAGGGGCAGGCGCGGCATCCTTTGCTGCCACGTCACCGACAGCCCCGGCCGTTTTGCCGCGCTTGCGGGCCGCTTCCTGCCGGATACGGACACGCTCATGGTCCGGCAGACGACCCTGGGCAAGACGTGCGCGGTGGTTTGATCAGCGGTTACTGAACAGGAGAAAGAGATATGAAAGACGTCGTCATTTCCATCCGGGGGATCCAGCGCTCCTTCCATCCGGGGGAGGAGGAACAAGGCCCCGAATCCGTGGAGCTCGTCACCGACGGGCGCTATGAATATGGCCGGGACGCCAGCTGGTTTACATACCAGGAGAGCGAGATCACCGGCATGGAGGGCACCGTCACCACCTTCCGGGTGGAGGACGGCATGGTGACCCTGACCCGGGAGGGGGCTGTGAACAGCCAGATGCTCTTCCAGAAGGGGAGAAAGCATGTGTTCCTCTACGATACCCCCTTCGGAGCCATGACCATGGGGGTGGACACCCAGCAGCTGCGCACCGAGACGGACGAGCACGGCGGGCAGCTGGACATCGTATACAGCGTGGATGTGGACAATGTCCTTCTGGGCAGGAACACCTTCCGCATCGACTGGAAAGAAAAAGGAGGCAGCAGGCAATGAATATGATCGAAGAGGCCAAAAAGCAGATCGACGCCCTGGTGCGGGGGGCCTATGCCGCCGCCGCCGACAAGGGGCTGCTGCCCGCCGGCGCGGAGCTGAAGGGCACCACGGAGATACCCAAGGACCCGGGCCACGGGGACTATGCCTGCTCCTATGCCATGAGCGCCGCCAAGGCCATGCGCATGGCCCCCCGGAAGATCGCGGAGACCCTGGCCGGGGAGATCGACTTTGCCGGCAGCTGGTTCGACAGCGTGGAGGTGGCCGGCGCGGGCTTCCTCAATTTCCGCCTGGGGGACGCCTGGTATGCCCAGGTGCTCAGGACCGTGGAGGCCGAGGGGCAGGACTACGGCAGCGTGGACGAGGGCCACGGGAAAAAGGTGATGGTGGAATTCGTCTCCGCCAACCCCACCGGCACCATGACCATCGGCAACGCCCGGGGCGGCGTCCTGGGGGACGCCATGGCCTCCATCCTGGCGAAAGCGGGCTGGCAGGTCTGGCGGGAGTTCTATGTCAACGACGCGGGCAACCAGGTGGAGCTTTTCGCCCGGAGCGTGGAGGCCCGCTATATCCAGCTGCTGAAGGGGGAGGACGCCGTGGAATTCCCCGAGGACGGCTACCATGGGGACGACATCCGGGAGATCGCCCGCCTCTTCCGGGAAAAATACGGCGACGGCTGGCTGGATAAGAGCCCCGAGGAGCGGCGGCAGAAGATGCGCTTCTTCGGCATCGAATACAACATCGCCAAGATGCAGCGGGACCTGGAGCGCTACGGCATCATCTACGACCAGTGGTTCCGGGAATCCAGCCTCCATGAGAGCGGCTATGTGAAGGAGACGGTGGACCTGCTGGAAAAGCAGGGCTACACCTATGAGAAGGACGGGGCCCTCTGGTTCAAGCTCACGGACCTGGGCGCGGAGAAGGACGAGGTGCTGCGCCGCTCCAACGGCTTCTACACCTATTTCGCCGTGGATATGGCCTACCACCGCAACAAGTTCATCGAGCGGGGCTTCGACAGCGTCATCAACGTCTGGGGCGCGGACCACCACGGCCACGCCATCCGCTTTGCCAAGAGCCTGCCCGCCCTGGGGATCGAGCCGGAGCGGCTCCATTTCCTGCTGATGCAGTTGGTGAACCTGATGCGGGACGGGCAGACCGTCCGCATCTCCAAGCGCACCGGCCGGGCCATCGCCCTGGCGGATCTGCTGGACGAGATTCCCCGGGATGCCGTCCGCTTCTTCTTCAATGCCAAGCCCGACACCCATCTGGATTTCGATATGGACCTGGCCATCCGCCGGGACAGCGAGAACCCGGTCTATTATGTGCAGTATGCCCACGCCCGCATCTGCTCCCTGGTCGCTGCCCTGGCCGAGGAAGGGCATCCGGTGCCCAAGGCCGCCGAGGTGGATTTCACCCTCCTCACCGACGAGACGGAGAAGGCCCTCATCAAGCAGCTGAGCCTCCTGCCGGAGGAGGTGCGCCTGGCCGCTCTGAACTACGACCCCAGCCGCATCAACCGCTATCTCATCGAGCTGGCGGGCCGCTTCCACCGTTTCTATACCGCCTGCCGCATCAAGGGCGCCCCGGCGGGCGTGCTGGAAGCCCGGCTGAAGCTGGCCGACAGCGTCCGGGCCGTGCTGGCCCTGGCCCTGGGCATCATCGGCGTCTCCGCCCCGGAAAAGATGTAATTCAGGAACCAAAAAACAATCTGACGAAGATCCCCGCGCACAGGAAACCGACCAGATCGGCCGCCAGTGCAGCGGGGATCGCGTGTTTTGTGCGGCGGACGCCCGCTGCGGCGAAATAGACCGAGACGGTGTAGAAGGTGGTCTCCGTGCTGCCCAGCATCACCGCCGCCGTCCGCCCCGCCGGGGAGTCGGGCCCCAGCTTTTCCATGATCTCCGCCCCCACCGCCAGGGCGCCGCTGCCGCTGAGGGGCCGCAGCAGCATGAGAGGGGCCGTCTCCGGGGGTATGCCCAGGGCTTGCAGCGCCGGGGCCAGCAGGCCTGTCAGGGCATCCAGTCCCCCGGAAGCGCGGAACATGGCCGCCGCCGTCAGCGTGGCCGCCACCGGGGGGAAGATGCGCAGGAGGGTCCCCAGCCCCTCCCGGAAGCCCTCCGTCAGCGGGCCGTAGAGGGGCCTGCCCCGCAAAAGGACGGAGAGGGCCGCCAGGAGCAGGATGCCCGGCAGCAGCAGCGCCGTCACCGCCCCGGCCTCCGCAGCAGCTTTTCCGCCAGAAGCCCCGCCCCTGCGGAACAGAGGCTGCTCAGCCAGACGGCGGGGAGGATGTCGAAGGGGCTGCCTGCCCCCAGGGAGGCGCGCAGCGCGCAGACCGTGGCGGGGACGAGCTGGATGGAGGCGCTGTTGAGGACTACCAACCGGCAGAGGCTGTCCGTGGCCGTAACCCCCCGCCCCAGGGCCCGGGCCGCCCGGATGCCCGCGGGCGTGGCGGCGTTGCCCAGGCCCAGCAGATTGGCGCTCATATTTTCCGCCAGGGCGGACAGGGCTTCCGTGTCCCTGCGGGCCTCCGGATAGAGCCGGGTCAGCAAGGGCCGCAGGAGCCGCCCCAGGGCCGCGGAGGCCCCGCCCGCCTCCAGCAGCTTCAGGATGCCGCTCCACAGGCAGAGCCCGGCGCAGAGGCCCAGACAGGTCTTCACCGCCGTTTCCGCCCCCTCCAAAGCCCCCGCCGACACCTCCGCCAGGCGTCCGTTCAGCGCGCCGAAAAGGATAGACGCCGCCACCAGGCCGGTCCAGATCCAGTCCATCATGCTACTCACCTCCCTCCCATTCTATGCCTGTCCCCATCTGGGAAGAACCTCACGGAATATTCGCCAAAATTCGAGCAATTTCTGCTTGACTTTACAAAAATAGCCGGGTATAATGTCGGCACTTGTCGTGATATGGATAAATATGCGGAGGTTGCAAATATATGAAAACGACCGGAATCGTGAGGCAAATGGACAGCCTGGGCCGCATCGTGCTTCCCATCGAACTGCGGCGGACCCTGGATATTGCCCAGAAGGACAGCCTGGAGATCTATGTGGAGGGGAATCAGATCATCCTGAAAAAGTATGAGCCCACCTGCATCTTCTGCGAGAACAGCAGGGATATCGTCTCCTTCAAGGGGAAGAACGTATGCCCCGCCTGCCTGAAGGAATTGAAGGGCATCAAAGGCTGATAGCAAACGGAAAGGCCCGCGAGCATTTTGCTCGCGGGCCTTTTGCGTCTTATTATACGTCCAGGCCTGCGTGGTAACCCTGGAAAATGGCTTCCCGCAGGGTGGAAGCCTTGAGGCAGTCTCCCAGCAGCCGCACCTCCGGCGCGGTGTTCCTCAGGGCGTCCGCCGCGGCCCGGTTGGGCTTTTGTCCCACCGCCAGCACGATGGCGTCCGCCTCGATCAGCTCCTCCCGCCCGTCGGCGTCGGCGCAGACGAGGCCCTCCGGCGCGGCCCGCAGCCCCCGAAGGCCGCAGCGCACCGTGGTCCGCTCCAATTCCTTCAGCAGGGCGGGGCGCTGCCGGGCATTGGCGTCCCGTGCTACCTCCGCCGCCATCTCCACCACGGTCACCTCCGCGCCCTGCATGGCGCAGTACACCGCCGTCTCGCAGCCCACCAGGCCCCCGCCCAGCACGGCGATCCGCTTTCCGGGGAGCTTTCCCTTCAGATCGGAGGCGAGGAAGACGTTGGGCCCGGAGAAGGGCACGATGGGGCTGCCCCCCACCGCCACGATGAGGCAGTCCGGCTCCCAGGCGCGGACGAACTGAGGGGTCACCTCCGTGTTCAGGCGCACCTCCACCCCCGCCAGGGCCATGCGCCTAGCCAGGGTCCGGGCGGCGGCGTAAGCGTCGTGCTTGAAGGGGATGTACTTGTCCCCCAGGATGGCGCCGCCCAGCTCCCCGCTCTTTTCGCAGAGAAGCACCTGATGGCCCCGCTGGGCGGCGGTGATGGCGGCCTCCATGCCGCCCACGCCCCCGCCGGCCACCAGCACCCGCTTCTTCGCCGTGGCCGGGCGCTGGAACATGCTCTCGTATTCCCGCCCGATCAGGGGATTCAGGGCGCAGATGCGGGTCTGGGTCTGCATCCGCTCCGCCAGGCAGGTGAAGCAGCGCATGCAGCGCAGGATCTCGTCGGTGCGGTTCTGAATCACCTTCCGGGGCAGCTCCGGGTCCGCCAGCAGCGCCCGGCCCATGGTCACCACGTCCGCCTTCCCGCTTTCAATGATCTCCTCCAGCATATCCGGCTCGTTCAGGGCCCCGATGGCCGCCACGGGGATGCGGACGTGCTTTTTGATCTCCGCGGCGAAGCGGACGTTGCAGCCCCGGTCCATATACATGGAGGGGTGGGTCTCGTAGAAGCTGTCCTCGTTGGACCCGGCGGAGACGTGGAGCAGGTCGATCTTGTCCTCCACCAGCTTCGCCAGTTCGATGGCCTCC
>JAEEGK010015481.1_pt1 | contig 16903 bp, 2 predicted proteins | sample 8958771 | NCBI WGS metagenome assembly JAEEGK01 (sample SAMN16246547, study PRJNA631951) | gut metagenome | biome: gut microbiome; feature: rumen; material: SC-attached | host: Bos | place: Iran: Karaj | collected 2018-10 | reverse complement strand
CTATTGAATTAGAAATACAAAAATTAAAAAAACAATTTGAATTATATTTTGCCCCAGGAGAAATAATGTTAAGAATTTTAAATAAAGAAAAAATTCCTTCTTTAATAGAATTAATGAAAGTAGCAAATGATAAAAATATAAATGAAGAATCTTTAAATATTGAATATTTTAGATATTTAATTGATGAGAATAAAAAACAATCAAGTTTCTTTAATAGAATGTTTAAAGATGATATATTTTTCTTAGGTGGATTATCAATAAATGTTAAAGGAGTAAAACAATCATGGTTAAAAAGATTAGATGATACAAAAGAAAAATTATTTAGATTAGTTATGTCAAATAATGCATATTTAAGTACAAAAATGGAAGAAGAAAAAAAAGAAATTGAAGCAAAATTAGATAATGAACCTCAAACAGTTGATGAATATAATGATGATATAAAATATTGTGCTAATTTAGGAGAAAAAATGAAAGGTATTTGGGAAAAAATTAATAATCAACAAGAAAATGCTCAATTATTAGAAGATAATTTTAATGAAATAAAAAGAGAAGATTTTTTTAGAATGTGGTCTTGTTATGGTATACCTAAATATTTACAAATTAAAAAAGAAGAAACTGATGCAAGATTAGAAGCAGATAGAAAAGTATTTAAAAAACAAATTAAACAAAAATATAAAGATACTATTTTAGAAATTTCAAAATTAAGACAAGATTTTGAAACTAATACAGTTATTAATGAAATTGATTCTTATGAAGAAACTTTTCAAAATTTTTCTAGTCAAAAATATGATATTGAACAAATGATTAAAAATTGTAGAATATTAAATGAACATGAAACTATTTTAAGAATGAAAAATTCTGATTTAACTGAAATAAAAGGAATTAAAGCAAATTTTGATCCATATTATGATTTATGGGAAAGTGTTTTTAATTTTCTTTCTGGTAAAAAAAGTTGGATGGAAGATAATTTAAAACAAATAGATAGAAAAAAATTAAAAAATACATATGAAAAGTGTGTAAGTACAATAGATTATTTAGAAAGAACATTATTTAGAAAAGATAAGCCAGCCCCACATAAAATAATCCAATTACTAAGAAAAAAAATAGAAGAATTTCAACCAATATTACCTGTTTTATATGATTTAATAAATCCTGATTTTAAAGCTAATCATATTGTTGATTTATCTAAAGCAATTGGAATTCCAATTCCAGATAATTTAGAAATAAATATGAATGAATTAATAAATCTTGGTATTTTAGATAAAAGAGATGAGATATCAGATAGATCAGTATATGCAACAGGTCAAAAAAAACTTAATGCTACTTTAGAAAAATTAAAAGAGAAATATAAATTAATGAAATTTGATTGTACAAATTTTGGAAATACTGATTTAGTTATATTAAAAGATGTTGAACCATTAAGTGAAGAAATTGATGCAATTTTAACAAAAATAGTATCAATGTCATCATCAAAATATGCAAAATATCTTCAAAAAGATATTCATTATATATGGTCAAATATATCTAAAGCACAAGAAATAATTGATGCATGGTTAAAAACACAAAAATTATTAACTCAATTACAACAAATTTTCTCATATGGTGATTTAAAAAAACAATTAAGTGAAGAATATCCTAAATATCAAAATGTAGAAAAACAATGGAGACAAACAATGGAACAAGTAAAAGGTGCTCCTCAATTATCTGAAGTTGTACAAATGACAAAAATAAAAGAATCATTTATGAAATGGAGTAGTATATTAGAAGATGTTAATCAATCATTAAATGCATATTTAAATACAAAAAGAGATATTTTCCCAAGATTTTATTTTGTTAGTAATGAAGAATTAACATTAATGCTTGCTAGAAGTGGTGAACCTGATATTATAGCAACTCAATTTATTCAACAAATATTTGAAGGAATGAAAAAATTAAATTATTCAAGTAAAGATATATCTTTTGATGTAAATAATTATGAAACAGGTGAAGTCATTAAAAAAGTATATAATTTAAAAAAATTTGAACAATTTGTAAGTGAGAAAGGAGAAACAGTTAATTTTGTTAATATTATTGATCCATATGAAGAAGTTAGAGGAAAGGAAGAAACTTCATATAGAACAGTTTTAATTGAAAAATGGTTAACAGATGTTGAATTTTCAATGAAATTAACTTTAAAAAAATTATTTAAAGAATGTTATATGGATTTAATTAAACCAGAAACAAAAAGAGAAATTTGGGCACAGAATCATATTGAACAAGCAATTTTAACAATATCTCAACTTGATTGGACTCAAAGAACTTCTCAAGCAATATTAAATATTCCAAATAATAAAAATTCCTTAAAAGAACTTAAAGCACATGATGATAATAATTTATTAAATTTAATTAAAGCAATTAGATCAAGTGAAAAATTTACTTCTTTATTTAAAAAAACATTAGTTAGTTTAATTATTCAAGATGTTCATGCAAATGATGTAATTGATTATTTAATAAAAAATGATGTAACTAATATTACAGCATTTGAATGGATAAGTCAATTAAGATATTTCTTTGTAAATTATAAAGGTAAAGAAATAGAAAAATTAGAAGATGCTGAAAATATTCATGTTAGAATGTTAAATACTGAAAGAGCATATGATTTTGAATATTTAGGAAATCAAAAAAGATTAGTAATAACTCCTTTAACTGATAGATGTTATAGAACAATGATGGAAGCTTTATCTAATAATTTAGGAGGTGCTCCTGAAGGACCAGCTGGAACAGGAAAGACTGAAACAATTAAAGATTTAAGTAAAAATTTAGGAAAAAAATGTTTTACTTATAATTGTAGTGAAGATTCAGATTTTACTTTAATGACTAAATTTTTTAAAGGAATTGCTATGAGTGGTTGTTGGGTTTGTTTTGATGAATTTAATAGAATTACATTAGATGTTTTAAGTGTTATCGCACATCAAATTTCAATTTTATTATATTGTTTAAAAGGAAGAACAACTCAATGTACTATGGATGGAAGAACATTTAATTTTAATTTTAATATGGGTATTTTTATTACAATGAATCCTGATTATGCTGGTAGAAGTGAATTACCTGATAATTTAAAAGGATTATTTAGACCATTAGCAATGATGATTCCAAATTATGAAATGATAACTGAAATTATGTTATATTCATATGGTTTTAAAGGAGCAAGAGATTTAAGTAAAAAAATAGTTTCTTCATTAAGATTAGCAAGTGAACAACTTTCAAGTCAATTTCATTATGATTATGGTATGAGAGCACTTAATGGTATTATAAATTATATTGGTATTATTTCAACAGAAAATAAAATAGATACAGAAGAACAAGAAGAATTTTTAGTTCAAAAAGCTATAAGAGATTCAAATATGCCAAAATTCATTGCTGATGATTATAAAATATATGAAGGTATATTAAGTGATTTATTCCCTTCAGGTGAATTTGTTAATAAAAATGATGAACAATTAATAGAATCAATAAAAGAAAAATCAAAAGAGGAAAAATTAATATCAAATGATTTCCTTACAAGTAAAGTAATAGATTTCATTAATATAATGTCAGTACGTCATGCAGTTATGATTGTAGGAGCTCCAATGTCAAATAAATCATCAATAATGAAAGTATATTTAAATGCTCTTCCAGATTATTTTAAAAAATTAAATCAAAATAAAACAGTAAAAGCCCAATTTATTAATCCAAAAGCTATAACTTCACCTCAATTATTTGGTTTTGTTAATAAAAAAACAATGGAATTTAATGAAGGAATTTGTTCAAAAGCATTAAGAGATTATTTTGCTGATGTAAGTGAAGATTTAAAACTTTTAACATTTGATGGTCCTGTTGATACATTATGGATTGAAAATATGAATTCTGTTCTTGATGATACTAAAAAATTATGTTTAGAAAATTCAGATCAAATTAGATTAGATGAAAAAACTTTTATTATTTTTGAAATTGATGATTTATCTCAAGCTTCTCTTGCAACAATTTCAAGATGTGGTATGGTTTATACTGATAGAGTTAATATTGAACCTAATGATTTCTTTTATAGTTGGTTAGATACTTTACCTGAATCTTATAAAAAAAGTAATTTTAATGAATGCATTCTTGCACTTTTTAATAGTTATTATCATCAAATTGTTGATGAGATTTTGTTTGATGAATATAATAATTTAATTATAAAAATGGGATTACCTATATTTAAAAATTGGTTTATGAAAATTTTTATTAATGTTTTAGAATGTTTATTATTTGATTCTATTTCTAAAGAAGATACTATTGAAAATGAACTTGAAAAAGAAAGAATGAAGGAGAATAATGAAAATGATAATCAAATTGGAGTTAAAGAAGAAGATAAAAAAGATAAAGGAAATGTTATTAGACAATTAACTGGAAAAGAAAGACAAATATTATTTAATAAATTTATGTATTGTTTAATGATTAGCTTTATTTGGTTAGTTGATTCAAGTAAACAACAACAACTTATTTTTTCAAAAATAACAGAAATAAATAAAATAAATGTAAAAGACCAAAATTATCCTTTAAATGAAGAAATAATGGAATTTAATAAAAATTATGAACAAATACTTTATCAATTTAATAACTTCTTATATGATTTTCATGAAAATTCCTTTAGAAATATAAATGAAATCTTAAAAGAAAGTCATGAAGAATCATTTAAAAAAATTAGAGAAGATATATACAAAGAAAATTCAATATTAATTCCAACAATTCAATCATATAAATCAAATGCATTATTCCATATTGCACAAACAAATAAAATGCCTTTATTATTATATGGACCTACTGCAACAGGAAAAACAAATATAATAACAAATTATATAACATCAAATCCAGAAATTTTTAATGGAAAAAATTGGTTAAATTATACATTTATTTTTAATAGTAAAACAACTGCAAATAATATATGTGATTTAATTGAAGAAAAAATATCTTTTAAATTAAAAAAAGGAACATTAGCACCTCAAGGAAATAAAAATGCATTAATATTAATAGAAGATTTAAATATGCCTTCTAAAGAAAGATATGGTGCACAACCTCCAATTGAAATTGTAAGACAATATTTTGATTATGGTGGATGGTATGATAGAAAAGATAAAGAATTTTTAAATTTCAAAAATATATTAATAAATACATGTATGACTTTAGGAAGACCAATTGTTTCTCTTAGATTATTATGGCATTTTATCCCATTAAGTTTCTCTGAAATTGATGAAATTAATTTAAAAGATATTTTCAAAGAATATTATGAAGCTTATTTCTTTGATTATCCTAATCAAATTAGAAAATTAAGAGATACTATAGTAGAAGGAGCTATTACATCATTTAAAGGAGTAAAAGAAACTTTTAGACCATTACCAATTACTCCACAATATAATTTTAATTTAAGAGATTTAATTAAAATTTTTAATGGATTATATATGATTAAACCTGAAGCTGTTGGTAAAGATGAGGATACTACTGATTATATTATGAGTGCTTTATTACATGAAACTTGTAGAGTTTATCATGATAGATTATATTCTGATGAACATAGAATTAAATTTAAAACTGGAATTATTAAAAAATTACAAGATTTTGTATATCATGGAATTGATGAAAAAGATGCTGAACAACAATATAATTCTTTATTATTTAGTGAAATTAATGAAGATGAATTATATAAAAGAGTTAATAATGTTGAAGAAATTAAAAATGTAATTTATGAAAAAATGGTTCAATATAATGCTAGTAAAAAACAAAAAGAGAGATTAGAATTAATATTATTTGATTATTCATTAAGACATTTATTAAGGATTGATAGAATTTTAGCAAGAAAAGGAGAACATAGTGTTTTAATTGGATTAACAGGTTCAGGAAGACAAAGTTTAGTTAATGTATGTGCATATATTAAAAGATTTAAAATATATAAAACAAGAGGAAAAGATGAAGTAGAAGATTATGGTCATAAAGATTGGTTAAAAGATATTCAAGAATTATATATACAAGCAGGGGTTCGTTTAGAAAATACAATATTTATGTTAAATGATAATAATATATCAGATGAACAAATGTATGTTGATTTAAATTGTATTATTTCAAGTGGTGTTGTATATAATTTATTTACAAATGATGAAAAAATAGAATGTATTGCAAATTTAAAACAAATAAAAGAATATGATGATTATGCTAATGCAGATGATCAAACTTTATGGGATGTTTTTATAAAAAAAACATTAGAAAAATGTAGAGTATTTTTATGTATGAATCCATTAAATCAAAGTTTTACTAAAATTTTAAGAAATTTCCCTGCTTTAACAAATACAGCAATAGATTGGTATGAACAATGGCCTGAAGATGCTTTATATTATTTAGCAAAGAGAGAAATTTCAAAAGATGAAAATTTAAAACCTAAATCAAATGATTTATCATATATTTTTTCAAAAATATTTACAGAAATAAATAAACAAAATGATATTTATTTCCAAGAAACAAGAAAAAAAGTTATTATATTACCAAAAAGTTTCTTAGATTTTCTAAATTTTTATAAATATATGAATGAAAAGCATTCAAAGAAAATAATAGATGATATTAAAAAATATAGAGAAGGTATAAAAAGAATAGAAGATGCAGGTGTTCAAATAAAAATAATGAGTGAATTATTAGAGAAAAAGAAACCAATATTAATAGAACAAGGTAAAGTAATAGAAAAAACATTAACAGAAATATCAACTCAATCAAAAGAAGCTGAAGAAGCAAAAATAAAATGTCAAGAAAATGAATTAATTGCAATTGAAAAACAACATGAAGCTGAATTAAAAAAAGCACATGCTGAAGAAAGTAAAATGGAAGCAGAAGTAATTAAAGAAGAAATTAATAAAAAAATTATGATGATTGATAAAAAACAATTTATGGCATTAAGATCATATAGAGTACCACCAAAAGAAATAACAACAATGATGGGAGCAATTTCAGTTATAATGTCAAACTTTGAAAAAAAGCCTTTAGAATCAGTTCCAACACAATGGGATTTTTATAAGAAAAAATTAAATGATGTTAAATTATTAAAAACATTACAATCACTTCCAAAAAAATTAGAAACAACACAATTTTCAGAAAAAATATTAACATTATTAACGCCGTTTATAAATGATCCAGATATTGAACCATCTTATATGGAAAAAAAAATATCATCAACTTGTGCATGTTTCTGTCATTTTATTATTAATATGTATAAATTAGATGATTTATTAAAAACAAAATTAATTCCTTTAACTAAACAAAGTGAAGAGGCTACACAAGCTTTTACAATTGCACAAGAAAATTTAATGAAAATTAAAAATAGTTTACAAGAAATTCAAGATAAATTAGATTCACTTACTGAAAATTATAATAAAATTAATTTAGAACAAGAAAAACTTCAAGCTCAAATTGCAGAAAGTCAAAAAAAATTAACAAGAGCTCAGAAATTAACATCTAAACTTGGAGGAGAAAAAAAAAGATGGGGTGAATCTGCTGATTCTTTAGAAGAAAAAAAACAATTTATATTTGGTGATGTTATTTTAGCTTCAATATATATTTCATTTTTAGGTCCATTTTTAGTTCCTTTTAGAGAAAAATTTGTTAGAGAATTTATTTTTAAATTTTTAAATGATAAGAAAATTAAATTTAGTGAAATTTCTGAAATAAATAAAATTATCGGTGATCCATATTTAATTTCTAATTGGGTTATTAATGGTTTACCTCCTGATTCAGGAAGTGTTGATAATGGTGTAATATTATCAGAAACTACAAAACCTTGTTTATTTATTGATCCTCAGAAACAAGCTTTTAAATTCTTTTATAAAATGTATAAAAATGATTTTGTTATTTATAAAAAAACTGAAATTGATACAAAGAAAATGAAATTAGATCAAGTTAAAGAAGGTTTATTAGAATCTTGTATTAAAAATGGGAGAACTTTAATTTTTGATTATATTTCTTATGATATACCTTCTGATGCAGAATTATTATTTTCAAGTGAAAAAATTAAGAAAAAAGATGGTACTTATTTAAAATTAACAGAATCAAATGAAGTTCCTTATAATAGTAATTTCAAATATTATTTAATTTCATATTTAACAAATCCAATATTTAATCCTGAATTATATGGTAAAATTTCAATTATCAATTTTACTGTTAATAAAGAAGGTTTAACTGAACAATTATTAAGTGTTATTGTAAAAGAAGAATCTCCAGCTGATGAAAGTGAAAAAAATAATATTTTACAAAAAAAATTCCAATTAAATGAAACTATACATAAAACTGAACAAGATATTTTAAATAAATTATCAGTTAGTAGTGAAGAATTATTAGAAAGTGATGGTTTAATTTTCAGTTTAGAAGAAAGTAAAAAATTATCAGATGAAGCAACAGTACAAATTAATAATGCAAAAATTACAGAAGAAAGAATTGATAATAATAGAAGTTTGTATTTACCATTATCTAATTTAGCAACATTAGTATTTTTTTCAATTAATGAATTAAGTAACTTAGAAGATATATATCAATTTTCTATTTCTTGGTTTATTAAAGATATTTTAATTAGTAGTTTGAAAGAAAATGAATATGATAAATCTGTAGTAACACAAAAAACTAATGAATTTATTGAAGAAAGAATTAAAATATTATCTACAAGTTTATTAAAAGTAGGATATACAGCTGTTTGTAGATCATTATTAAATAGAGATAAATTAGTATTTTCTTTAATGTTACTTATTAAAAAATTATCTGCAGAAGGTATAATAAGTAAAGAAGATGTAACATTCTTTTTAGAAAATAATGATATATCATCAATAAAATCTCCAATGGTGAAAAATAAACCACATTTCTTTGATGAAATTAAATGGAAAAGATTATGTTTAACAGAAAATTTAGAAAGTTTACATACATTATGTGAAACAATAAATAATAATAAACCACAATGGGAACCATTCATTAAAGAAACATTAGAAGATAATTCAGACTATGAAAAACATTTAGAAATACCAAACTTTAGTGAAATATCATTATTCCATAGATTAATGATTTTAAAAATAATAAATCAAGAATCATTAATTCCATATACAAGAATTGTTATATCAGAATATTTAGGAAAAGATCTTGGTCATGTTCCCTTATTTACAATTGATGATTTATATGAAATGAGTTCATTTAATACTCCATTAATGTTAATTGTTACTCCTGGTTTAGATCCTACAAATGATGTTAGAAAAATTGCAGAAGAAAATAATAAAGAAATTGTTTCTGTTTCTTTAGGACAAGGACAAAGTCAAAAAGCATTAAATTCAATTGAAGATTGTCAAAAAAAAGGACAATGGGTTTTCTTACAAAATTTACATTTAGTTCCTTCATTTATGAAAAATTTAGAACAAGTTATTTCATCTTTACAAAATAATGATAGAGAAATGAATATTGGTTTTAGATTATGGTTATCTTCACTACCATCAAATAATATTTTATCAAGTATATTAGTTAATTCACTTAAAATTACAATTGAAAGTCCAAGTGGAATGAAAAGTAATTTATTAAAGTTATTAAAAGCACAAGAAAAAGGATGGCAATATGAACATGAACAAACAAAACGTTTTGGAAAAGAATATGATTTTACAAAATTATTTATTGCATTAATGCATTTTCATAGTATAATATTAGAAAGGAAAAATTATGGTCCTATTGGATGGAATATTAAATATAATTTTAATGAAGCTGATTTTCAAATATCTAAAAATATATTAAAAAGTAATTTAGAAAGATATTCAAAAGCAAATGATACAATACCATTTAAAGCTATTATTTATTTAACTTCTGATTGTATTTATGGAGGAAGAGTTACTGATGATTGGGATAGAAGAACTTTATATGCAATTTTAGATGATTTATATAATAAAAAACTATTAGAAAATGAAATTTATAAAATAAATGATTTAGATGATTTTCCTATTGAATTTCATGAAAATTATGAACCTTATTTTGAACAATTTACTAATTTATCTGATGAAGAAACACCAGAAATTTTAGGATTACATAAAAATACTTTATTAAGAAAACAAATTGATGAAGGGAATCAATTAATAAGTTCATTACATTCAATGGAAAAAGGAAGTGAAGGAAATACAATACAAATGAAATTAAAAATATTAGAAGGAATAAAAGGATTAATAGAAGAAAAATTACTAAGAGAATTTAATATTGATGAAATTAAAAAAAAATTTCCATTAAAATATGAAGATTGTATGAATTCAATATTAATACAAGAAATAATGAGATATAATAATTTATTAGATTTAGTATTTCAATCATTAGAAGATGCAGTAAAATCATTTATGGGACATTTACCATTAACTGATGAAATAGAAGAAATGGCAAATGAAATAATAAAAGGTAAAACACCAGAAAATTGGATTAGAGCAAGTTATCCAAGTAGAAAACCTTTAAAATCATGGATAAATGATTTAAGTAATAGAATTAAATTTTTCCAAGAATGGATAGATAATGGTACACCAATTAAATTTTGGTTAAGTGCATTTTTCTTTACTCAATCATTTTTAACAGGAATTAAACAAAATTATGCAAGAAAATATAAAAAATCAATTGATAGATTAGAATTTGATTTTGATTTTGCTGATCAAGAAAATTATAATATGGATAAAGTAAATAATAGAGAAGAATATTATATTTATGGTGTTTATATTGAAGGAGCTCAATGGAATAATAATTCACATACAATTGATGAATTACAAGGAAAAAATGTTTCATGTGAAATGCCACCTATTATTTTAAGAGTAAGACCATTTGATGATGAAAGTTCTAATAAAAAAAATACTTTTATATACGAAGCACCTGTTTATAAATGTTCTACTAGACAAGGTACTTTAAGTACTACTGGTCATTCTACTAATTATATTTTTACTGCTAATTTACCATCTAAAGTTGAACCTAATCATTGGACTAAAAGAGGAGTTGCTTTACTTAATCAATTAGATGATTAAATATTTTATTTATTTTTAATAAATTTAAGTTTTTTTTTTGTTAACTTATTTTTAAAATTCATTATTTTTTTTGAATTTAATTTATAGGTATTAATTAATTTTAAATTTCTTAAATATATTTACTTATTTTATTTAATAAAAATATTATTAATTTAAATACATATCTTTAATTAAATTAAATTCTTTAAAATTGATTATATTTTTAAATTTTATAAATTAATTATTTTATTATCTAATTCATTTAAATTTTAATGAGTTTATATTAGAATTAAAAATTTTTATAAAATTGAATTTGGATTTTTAAATTCATTTTCAAACCTCAATTTTTTGTTATTTAATAGAATATTATTATTTTAATTTTGGAAAATATATTTTATATTTATTATTAATTTCATCAAAGGACTTATTTATATATTATATCTTTACAACTATTTAATTTTTTTATATAAATTATTATCGTTAATTTTTGAATTTCATTATTGAACATATAAAAATGAATATATTTAACATAATTACATTCTAAAATTTAAATTAATATTATAAATATTAAAAAAGGAAATTGATTTCTCTTTCATTAAAAAGTTTTTTCTTTACATTAAATCAAAATAATTTAAATGTTTGAATTGTAATTATTAAATAAAATTATTTTTTTTTATTTTTTTTTGAATTTATAAACATTCAAAAATGTATAAAAAAAGACCAATTGATTTTAATTTGATTGATGCAATAAAATATCTAAAAAAAAATGATAAAGCAAAAACCTTAATTTTAAATGATATTCAAAATGAAAAAAAAGAAGATTTTGATAATCAAATAAATGAAAAATCAAAGGTTAAAAAAAATCAAATATATAATATAATTTCAAATCTTACACCAACAAATTCAACATCTTCCACAAAAACTAATATAACAGATATAGAAATTCCTAATTATAAAATAAATACATATTCATTTAAAAATAATAATAATGATTATGAAAATAATATTTATGATAATGAATATCAAAATGAAAGTAATAAATTTTATAAATATTATAATCATAATACAATTGATAATATTTCAATGACTCATAAAACTAAAAGAAAGCATTCAATAAAATTAAATAAATCATTAAAAACTTCATATGATTCAAATAATAAAAAATATAATCAATTAGATTATATTAATGAAGACTTTGGAAATAGAATATATGATTTAGAAAAACAATTTTATTCAAAATATAATTCATTAAATATTTCATTATCTTCAAAAAATTTAATTAAAGTAGAAGATTTATTATTTATTTCAGAAAGAATTGATATATTATTAAAGAAAATAAAAGAACTTAATGTAAGTGATAGTTTAGTAAATGATAATTATGCTAATCAAGAATGTTTTGAATATTTATCTTTTTATTTTAATAGTACCTTATTAGACCGTTATTATTATTATTTTAATAAAATAAATCATCTTATTATTAAATCCTCTAATAATTTAGAAATTTTTTGTATAATTTTAACATATCATTTTTCAATTAATCAAAAATATTTTATCATATATAAACCTATTTTTAGAAAGATATTCCCATTAATTAAAGATAATTTTATATTAATATTAAAAAAAATATTATCAGAAATTTATTCATATGAGGACTCAAATTATTTTTCAAATAAGTCAATATATTTAACTAAAATAAATAAAATAATAAATGATAATATTTCAAATGAATATTCAGAAAAAAGAATAATTTCAATTATAATTAAAAATAGTAAAACGATTGTAGATTTTGTAAAAGAATTATTATCAAAATATCAAAATGAAAATAAAATTCTAGGTTCTGAATTAACAATCCTATTTAATAATATATCAAAATTACCAAATGAAACATTTAAAAAGTTTTTTTATGAAAAAATTTTATATATTCCTGATAAAAATGGATCAATTATTAATTATAATACTCTAAATCAAATATCAATAATGAATAATCTAAAAGTTCCCTATATAAAAGCTCAATCAAATAAAAAATATTCTTTAGTTCTTGATTTGGATGAAACTTTAGTTTTTGTAAAATTTTTGAATAATAAAGAAAAAGGTATTCTTCATTTTCGTCCTTATTTATTTGATTTTTTGAATTGTTTATTACCTTTTTATGAATTAATTTCTTTTACTACTTCAACAAAATCTTATGCTGATTCAATTTTAAATTCTATTGAAGAACATAAAACATATTTCTCATATAAATTCTATAGGGAACATGCAATAATTAAAGGAAATAATCTAATTAAAGATATTTCTAGATTGGGAAGGGATATGAGTAAAATACTATTAATTGACAATATGTCCCTAAATTTTCAATATAATAAAGAAAATGGAGTTTTAATTTATCCTTTTTATAATGAAAATTATCTGGATACATCTTTAATAGAATTAAAAAAAATTTTAATTAAAATTTATTTTAAAAATTATGATGATATTCGAAAAGCAATTAAAGATTTTGAAAATGAAATAATTTTGAAAGTCAGTTGTAATAATAATTATATTAATCAAGCTTAAAAAATTTATTTTTTAATTAATATATATAGGACAATATATTAATATATATATTAACTTGTATAAATCAATAAAACAATTCTATTAATATTATCTTTTTGAAAATAAAATTTAAAAATTTAATGAATAAATAAAAAAACATTTAAAATATTTTAATTTTAATTTATATAAATACTAAAAATATTTTATATTTCTATATAACTTCATATTATTTTTTTTATAATCAAATAAATTTAAATTAATTTATTATATTGTTTTAATAGACCTTTTTTCAATTTATTTATCATATATTTTTTTAAATTTTTAGTTTATAAACTAAAAAACTAAATTATTATTAATTATACCTTATCAATATATAAAAATTTTAATTTGTTAAAAAACAATAAAAATAAAAAAATATTTTATATAAAAAAAATTAAATAAATATTACATATTCAATATTATACTTGCAAAATCTTTATAATTAATTTTTCCATTTTTATCCAAATCCATTTCATTAAATAGAATTTCAATTTCAAATTTAGTATAAAAACATCCATTATTATCAAAAAATAATTTAAATTCTTCTTTATCTAAAACATTCCCATTTTTACTATATTCAATCATTAAATTCCATGCATTAACGCAAGAAAAAGTTTGTTGAGTCCTTAATCTAGCCCTTGCTTCATATAAATAAGTTTCAACATTTATAAGTCCTTTAATTAATTCTTTAATCATTTGTTTTGTTTCAAATGAAATTTCATTATTTTTAAGAGGGTTTATTTGCCTATTTGAAATTATTAAAGTATATTCACTTTTAATAGGAAGAATCATTTGACAAAATTCATCATAATTTAATACTTTATCTTCATCTTTATCATATTTTTTATATAATAAGAATATTTGATCATTTGTAGGAAATATTGCAAAATTTCTACATACTTCAATAATATCATTCATTGTAATTTCATGATTTCTGGATATATCAAAATCATAAAATAAATCATCTAAAGTTATATCTTCTTTAAGACAAAGATTTTCTTTTATACTTTCAATAATTGATTTTTTTTCAATAATATCAGAGAAAAAATCTATCAATTGTAATATTAAATTATTTTGAATATATAAATTTGAATTATAACTTAATGAAGATATCAAATATTTGTCTTCTTGAATGTTATTTTTTGAATTTAATATTGGTATTTCATTGTTTTTTTTCATATATGAATTATTTTTATTGAAAATAGTATATGTATCAGAATAAATATTATGACTTTGAGGATTTGTATCTTTTAATTTTTCTATTGGTTGTAATATATTTTTATTATCTTTATTATTTTTATTTTTATTTAATTCATAATGTGTGACAGTTTCTAAATTTTCATATTGTTTTCTATAAGGTCTCCTTTCAGAAAAATAAGATTTATATTCATTATTCAATTCAAAAGATTTTTCATTATTATAATTGTTATTTATATTATTTTCTTGTAAATTGTTTATATTATCATTTAAATAATTTACTGGTTTTCTGTAAGATTCTTGAGGTGTTAAATTTCCTTTTATTTTTAAAGAAAATTCTTTCTTATCAATGTTATCACTATTATCTTGTTTTCTCCTATCTTCTGATAAATTATCATCATTATAATCAAATTTATCATTAATTTCATCATCATCGTTTTCATTGAAATTTTCATCATATTGAACAATAACATTTTCAGGAGACATTAATTTATGAGCATAATTAATTGTATTTTCATTTTTTCCAACTTCCTCATCAAAATTATTGTTTTGATAATTGTTTGAAAATTTTTGATTTATATTATTTTCAAAGATATTATTTCCAAAATCTTTTGTTTTATTATTTTCATTTTTATTTTTAAAATCATTTTTTTGTTCATTTAATATATTATTTTGGGTATTATCAACTTGATTTATTAAAAGATTATTTTGATAATAATCAATTTTATTTCTATTATCCTCAATATTATAATCAAAATTTTCATCAAAATTTTCCCCATGATTATCAATAAATTCGTTGTTATTATTTACATTTTGAATAATTGAATTTGCATTATTTAATATATTATTTTGTTGATTAATATTATATGGATAATTAATATTTTCATTCACATTTTTATTATCTATTATATTTATGGATAAAATATTTTCTTTATTTTTATCAGATAATTTTTCATTTGTTAAATTAAAATTATTATCTTTGTTATAATCTTTATAATCATTTTCTATATTATCAATATCAATAGGTAATGTTTTAATTTGATTATTAGGATCATCAATTTCTTTTATACTATGATCAATTTCTTTTTGAAAAATATTTTTTTCATCAAGTTCTTCAACTTTTAAATGACTTTGAAAAGGGAAAAAAAGATCTTGAAATTCTTCATAACTTATTTGTTTATCATTATCCAAATCTATTCTATAAATTATCCATTCTAATTTACTATTATCAATATTATATTTATCTAAAAATATTTTTAAATTATTTAAATTAATATATTTTTCACCTTTAGAAATCAACATAAATGCTTCAAATGTTGTAAAATCTTTACTATTTCTTATATTTAAACATTCTTCTCCTATTTTCTCAATTAAATTACATTCATTTAATATAATATCAATTAATATTTCTTCTTCATTTCTTAAAATGTCTTTTTGAATAAATTCACTTTGATATCTTGGTTTAATTATATTTATGAAATCATCATATACTATTAAAAATTTATCCCTTTTATCATATGTTCTTATTAATCTTCTCAATAAAAATTCATTATATTCAACATTGTTTGATGAAAGGAATGAAGATAAATCAGAAAGATTGATAAATGTTTTTTTAGAATTATCCAATTTATAATAGAGTTGTTCTGAGGAAAAATTATTTAAAGAAAATAATTCTTTTCTAAGTTTTTCTATATATTCATCTTCTTTTAATATATTATTCAAAAATGATTTCAATTTTTCCTCATATATATAATATGAAGGATTCATATTAATTTAAATTTTAATTTATAATAAATATGAATATTTGAATAATTAATTAATGAAAAACTAATATGGAAATATAATAAAAGTTTTAAAACTTTTTGGAAAGAAATAAATATATTTTGTTTAAAAATGTATTGGATAAAAATTTTTATCAATCATTTTATATTTCTATTTAAGAATTAAAAGAAATATTTCTTATTATCTTTATATTTTCATTTTTTTCATTTTCTTCTTTTTTTTTATTTTTATCTCTTCATTTTTATTTTCATTTATTTCATTTTTAATTTTTTTTTTTTATTTTTATCTTTTAATTCCATTTTTTTAGTTTTTTTTTTATTTTCTTTTTT
>JAEEGK010015480.1_pt1 | contig 16904 bp, 15 predicted proteins | sample 8958771 | NCBI WGS metagenome assembly JAEEGK01 (sample SAMN16246547, study PRJNA631951) | gut metagenome | biome: gut microbiome; feature: rumen; material: SC-attached | host: Bos | place: Iran: Karaj | collected 2018-10 | reverse complement strand
TGCAAAAGATATGGAAAAGAACCAAGTCTGCTTAGTAAGACGTGATACTGGCGAAAAGATGTTTATACCAGAAGCAGATATGGAATCTATAGCAAAACGCCTTATGGAAGAAATACAACAGGGTTTGTTCAATCAAGCTAAAGAAATCCTTGATACAAAGACTTTCAGAGCAAATAATTTTGAAGAATTTGTTAATATAATTAAAGAAAAACACGGCATGGCAGATCTTTGCTGGTGTGGCGATCAAGCTTGTGAAGACAGATTCAAAGATGAAGTTGGTGCTACAATCAGATGTTTGAATAACCGTGAAGTTGATGGGAACTGTGTTTGCTGTGGCAAGCCAGCTAAGCACAGAGTTTTTGTAGCTCGTTCTTACTAATAAACTCTGGTTAATAGCATAAAAAGAACCACGCGATAGTCGCGTGGTTCTTTATTGATTTATCTGGCATGCACTAGTTCCGGATGAATATCGTGTGATGTCATTCTGTTCCAGGCAACTTCTTCCCATTTTGTTCCCGGTTTGCCATAATTGCAGTATGGGTCTATAGATATACCACCACGTGGAGTAAAACGACCCCAAACTTCTATATATTTTGGATCCATTAGTTTTATCAGATCTTTCATAATGATATTTACACAATCTTCGTGAAAATCGCCATGATTTCTGAACGAAAATAGGTATAGTTTAAGAGACTTGCTTTCTACCATTTTAATATTAGGAACATAAGAGATGGTTATGTTGGCAAAATCTGGCTGACCAGTGATTGGACAAAGAGAGGTAAATTCCGGGCAGTTAAACTTAACAAAGTAATCATTGTCAGGGTGTTTATTGGTAAATGTTTCAAGCACTTCTGGAGCATAGTCACTTTTATATTTTGTGGCATGATTACCTAGAAGAGTTAGATTTTCTTTTTCGCGGCTCATTTTTTCTCCTTTATATGGCTGGGTCTGAGATTCCATTTGCTTTAAAAGCTGCGGCTCTGTCTATGCAGGTTCCGCATTTACCACAGGGGCTATCATTGCCTTCATAGCAAGACCATGTAAGTTCATAAGGAACTCCCAGTTCTAAACCTATTTTCACGACTTCAGCCTTGTTTATATTAACAAAAGGTGCTTCTATTCTAAGTTGATGCCCTGAACCTTCATAAATAGCTTCATTCATTGCTTTGTTGAAAGCAGGTGAACAGTCTGGATAAGCAAATCCAGCCGCATCATCAGCGTGAGCACCATAGTATATGACAGAACAGTCTTTGCTGAGAGCTATACTCGCTGCAGCAGATAAAAATAATCCATTTCTGAAAGGAACATAAGTACTGACTGGTTTTTCGCCTTTTGTTTCTTTTATCTGTTTTTCATAGCTTTCTTCAGGTATTTCTTCGGTAGATTGCTGCAAAAGAGAGCAGTTGCTATATTGAAAAATTTTGGATAAATCCATAAAAAGCTGTTCTACGCCATAAAAAGCAGCAACTTTTTTAGCGGCTTCGATTTCTTTTGTATGCTTTTGCCCATAGGAAACAGAAAGAGCAATAACATTTTCTTTTCCATATTTTTTTACTGCTAATCCCAAAGCTGTTGTAGAGTCAACTCCACCGCTGGATAATACTAATGCTTTCATTTTTCTTTTCACCTTAAATAAAGCTGCATGGTTGGATCAGTTTTGAATTTGCCACGCAATTCTGCTGTAAATGTTTTTACATTTGCTTTTTTTATGCTTCTTGCAGTGACACAACTATGACAACCTTCTATTAAGACTGCTACATCTTTGCTTCCTGTAATTTCTGTCATAATATCAGCAACATCCTGACCGATTTTTTCCTGAAGCTGAAGTCTTTTTGAAACCATATCAACTATTTTTGCAATTTTGGAAAGTCCAATGACTTTGCCGTTGGGAACATAGGCGACAGTGGCTTTCATATCATACATTAGAGCAAGATGATGTTCGCAATGAGAGAAAAAGTCTATGTCTTTCATTACGACTACTTTGCTGGTGTTTTCTGTGTCAATGCCTTCATCAAAGCATTTGTTAAACATTTCAGCAATCTGGTGGTTGGAATAATTCATTCCTTCAAATATTTCTTCATACATATTTGCAACTCTGACAGGAGTATCTTTGAGACCTTCTCTGTCAGGGTCATCACCAAGAGCGATTAAAATTCCGCGTATATGTTTTGCTATAGCTTCTTTATCTATCATAATCAGACTCCTCTCGTATCTGGATGCCAGATTACTTTATGAAGTTGAATCTGCATACGAACATCATTCAAATTGTTTTCCTTCATGAAATCAACAATTTTTGTTAGTTCAATCTTTCCAAATACTGGGCTTATAAAAATACTTATTCCTTTTTTTATCAAATCGTATTTATCAATAATTTGTTTGGCTTTTGATAAGTCTTCTAGGCTGCCAGATACAAATTTAACAGAGTCATTTCTAGTCAGATATTGAAAATTGTCTAATTTCATAGAATTTTCAAATCCGCTAGAAGGCAGCTTGTAATCCATGGTAAAAGAAAGTCGTGAAGAATCTTCGACTCTGAAATCTTTTAATAGAACTGCTCCATTAGTTTCTATTTCCACTCTTATGTCAGGGTCAGAATCTAGTATCAATTGTATAAGCTTTTTTATTTCTGGCTGAATTAAAGGTTCGCCACCAGTAAGAGTAACATCTTTAATTTTAGAATTTAAAATATATTGAGTTATTGCTTCTGGGGTTTCATCGGAAAAAGCGCAATCTGGTTCTAGTGCCCAAAGCGTATCACAATAAGAGCAACGCAAATTACAGCCTTTAAACCTGATAAAGACTGCGAGCTCGCCGGCTCTTTTTCCTTCGCCATTTATGCTTATAAATTTTTCTACGACTTTCATTTAAACACCATAGGTTGCTGAATTATTCGGGGTTTCGAATACTTCAACACGATTTACATTAAACCCTTTATTGGCCAACAAATCAAAGAAGTGTTTTGCAAAATTTTCTGCTGTAGGTCTGAACGGAACAGATATTAGCTTAAAATCTTCTTCTTTTAAGGCTTCTATGGTTTTGGGTTTTAGACTGCCTTCTTCGTAAATAAAGCTATGGTCTAATTCGTCACATATGCTTTTTAAAGCAGATTTCAAATCACTGAAATCAATAACCATGCCTCTGGTTTGTTTTTCTTCGCTTAGTGTTTCGCTTTTTATTTCAGCAAGAACTCTCCAGCGATGACCATGCAGATTCTTACATTTTCCATTGTAACCCGATAGAAAATGAGCTGAATCAAAAGCTGCTTCTGATTTTAAGTAATACATATTTCGTTTCCTGATAACCTAAAACAAAAAATCCTGTCACCATCGACAGGACTTTAACTATTGTTGTCAAATGGACAACAAAAAAGCCCTAGTTTTGTTTTACGACAGGATGGTACAAATGAACTGTCGGTAATTTCTTACAAGGGCTATTTTACAAGAAAAAAAATAAAAGTCAATTATTTTTATTGTTTGTCTGAATTGTCTTTATCAGAGGTTTTTTTATACTTGTTTTCTATAAATTTAAATATCATAGGATAAATTGCTATTGGGTATAACATCATACTTGCCCATTGACACATTCTTGCATAAAAGTTGGGCATAAAAGAATAATACCAGCTTCCTAGTTTGTAATAAACTAAATAGACTGTTATAACTCCAACTATTCCTCTGATTATCTTACATGTTAAGGAACAGTCTGTTGAAAAGTCTACATAATGCTTTTCTATAAACCAGCCTAAGTTAAAACCTAGCCATACGCCTATTCCTAAAAAACCATCTTTCATCATTTTTTGAGGGTCAACAATCAGATTGCCTTTTACATCTAAGGTCATTGGATAATTTTTATAGGTAAAATAAATGATAGCGGCTATTCCTATAATTATTGCATTGATAAGAAGTTTGATATCATTCTTTTTGTCTTGATTTGTTCTATTTACGAATAAGTAAGCCCAGTAAACAGATAGAGAACCCATAATAAAACCAACTACAACGTCTTGAGGAGTATGAACTCCAAGATAATTGCGAGAAAAAGCGACTAAGAAAATTGCTAAAAGAAATAAGATAGATAGCCATTTCCTTTTCGCCCAAGTTAAAACGGCACTGCTGATAAGATATGATGTAACGACCTGAGTATGACCGCTTGGAAAAGAGTAGCCTCCGGCAGTTTTTATTGCATTCCCTGCAGGTATAATCTCTGAACTGCGTATCCAGGGACGATAAATGCAGAAACTCAGCTTTACTATTGCATTTACTAGACTTGATATAGAATAGCTGGCTAGTATGAATAATCCAGCTTTTTTATTTATACTCCAATAAATAAAGAAGAATACAGCCAAAAACCAAAAGCTGATTGCTATATTGGAAATCTCCATCATAAATGGAGTTAGTATTTCGTTTCTAATGTTTTTTTGTAAAAATAAAAGATATTGTAAATCCAAAAATATGTCTCCGTAACGTATATATTTATATTCGTCGTTTAATAACACAGATTTTTAACGATAAGTCAATAAAAAAGTTTGTCTTGGAAATAAAAAACATGTAGAATGTTTACGTTATGTCAGATTGGTAGTATAATCTTTTTGATTAAAAGTATTAATAATGATTTTGGAGGGTTTATGACAAGACCAGTTGTTACCGAACGTTATTTAGCTCGAAAAGAAGAAATAATTAATGCTTGCCTGGAACTATATAAAGACTTTAGTTTTAAAGATATAAGCATTAAAGATATTGCTGATTACACTTCTTTTTCAAGACCTTCTATCTATAACTATTTTGAAACTAAAGAAGAAATTTTCTTAGCTATTTATCAGAAGGAATATGAAAACTGGAAAGAAGATTTAGATAAAATAGCCGCTTCTAAACGAACGATTAGCGTTAAGCAGTTTGCAGATAAGTTAGCTAAGACTTTAAATAAAAGATTCTTCCTTTTAAAGCTCCTGTCTATGAATCAATATGACATGGAAGAATACAGCAGATTAGATAGATTGATAGAATTTAAAAAAGCATATGGTGCCTCTATTACTGCTTTGGAAAAAGCTTTGAAAAGAGCATTCAAAGGTATAACAAAAACTAAGTGTGAAAGCTTTATTTATTCCTTTATGCCATTTATGATAGGTGTTTATCCATATGTTTATGTTAATAAAAAACAGGCTGATGCGATGAAAAAAGCTGGTTTAAAATTTAAAAAGCAGACTGTTTATGAAATAACATATAATATGATTATAAAACTTTTGGAAAATGCCTGATTTTTAAGATATTCAGCAAAAACTGCTGCAGATGCTGATGACAACTGCAGCAGTTTTTTTATGCTTCTATTTTTTCGAAATCGCTTGCAGGGTGTTTGCAAAGCGGGCAGATAAAATCTGCTGGAAGTTCTTCCCCTTCATATTCGTAACCACATATTTTGCAACGCCAAACAGTCTTTTTGGGTTTAGCTGCTGGTTTGGGTTTAATGTTCTTCTGATAATAGTCATAAGTAACGGAATCTTCGTCACTTAGTTTCACTCCGTCAGTAACATCTGCCAAGAACAATGAGTGGGTTCCAAGATCGGTAATACTTACTACTTTTGCACTTAGATAAGCTGTAGTGTTTTTATTCAGATAAGCTATACCATTTTCAGCAATCTTATGTTCAAAATTTTCAAATTTGTTAACATCTTTTCCACTTTGAAAACCAAAATGTTTGAAAACTTCAAATGGAACTGAAGTAGAAAGCATGGAAACATTGAATTCTTTGCTGGCAACAATCATATCGTGAGTGAAATTGTTTTTGTTAACAGCTACTACTATTCTGTTTGGAGTGGAAGTAACCTGCATTACAGTGTTAACTATACAGCCATTCTGTTTGCTACTGTTTTTGGCTGATAGAACAAAGAGTCCATAGCTTATTTTGAACATTGCATTCATATCCATGTTAGTAAACCCTCCTGTTTTTTTTGTTAAAATATCAAAAAAAAACCAGCTTTTTTAAGCTGGTTTTTTAGAAATTATCTTATTTCTTGAAGTATCTCTTTAAGAGACCATCGAAACCACGACCATGACGTGCTTCGTCTTTGCACATTTCGTGAACTGTGTCGTGAATAGCATCATAACCTAATTCTTTAGCACGTTTTGCAAGTTTAAGTTTGCCGTCGCAGGCGCCAAATTCTGCATCTGCTCTCATAGAAACATTCTTTTCGGTAGAGTCAGTAAGGACTTCGCCAAGAAGTTCAGCAAATCTAGAAGCATGATCAGCTTCTTCAAAAGCATAGCGTTTAAATGCTTCGGCTATTTCCGGATAACCTTCTCTGTCTGCCTGACGGCTCATAGCAAGATACATTCCTACTTCAGCACATTCGCCATTGAAGTTTGCTCTTAATCCTTCAATAACTTCTGCATCAAGACCTTTTGCAGAGCCGACTCTGTGCTCATCAGCATAGGCTTTTTCATCAGCCATGGGTTTGAATTTATCTGCTTTTGCTTTGCAGATTGGACATTCTGCTGGAGGTTCTGAACCTTCGTGAACATAACCACAAATAGTGCAAACGTATTTCATTTTTATCTTACCTTTCTGGTAGTTTTTTTCTATTATGCTTAATCTTTAGTAATTTATCAATATTTATTTTTTTTTATTTAAAGTCTTGGGCATTAATTACAATGCTTTGCTCAGAGCCATCTTTTTCAAAAACATATCTGAAGGCTAAACTTCTTCCGGTTTTGTAGCATAAGTCAGCTATATTTTTTATGTTACCTTTTTTGTTTATCATGTTTTTTTTGATTCTTTCAAAATCCTTTTTTGTGTAGCTTTTTGATTTATCTACATAGTATACATATTCAAAGAATTCCGAAGTTAGATTCTGTTCTTTCCATTCAACTCCATCTTCTATTTTTCTTGGAAGAGTGTCTTTTACTGCTTTATACATGGTTTCAAGCATTGAAGCAGCATCGGATTCTTGTGATTCAGATAATACTTTTTCGTTTTTATGTTTTATATCTTCTTGAATTTGTTTTTTAAAAAAGCTTTTTACTTTAATTCTATAAATTATTAAAAAAACAACTAATAGGATGGAGCCTATAACTCCTGCCCAGGTTTCTGTCTGCATCGAAATACCTCTAAATACATACTCTATATGATTTTACAATAATAGATATTCTTTTTCTACAATAAAAGAAAGTTTTTAACCTTTAACTTTTTGGGGTTTTCTTAATGAAACTCTAATTATTAGCGGTTTAAAAATGTTTACAAAGTAGTACATAGTGTATTAAACTAGTATAAAAGTGTGTGAAGAAAGAACAATATTATGAGTGAAGTGGAAGAAAAAACAGAAAATTTCAATGTGGATAAATCAGACAATCTAGAAAAATCAGATACTAAGTTGAAAGATGATTCTTTATCAGAAAACATTTATAAGTTGGATGGTAAAGTCCATTTTTTAACTGCATTGACATTAGGCTTACAGCATGTCTTAGCTATGTTTTTGTCTAATGTAGTTCCAATTATTATTATTACTGGCTTAGCTACGATTAATGGAACAGCTATTCCCGATAGCATTAAAACACAGTTGATTCAAAATGCTATGTTTATTGCTGGAATAGCTTCTCTGATTCAGGTTTTTGGAATATGGAAAATAGGTAGCAGATTACCTATTGTTATGGGTATCAGTTTTACTTTCTTGTCTGTAGCTGCTCGTGAGGGGTTAGATTATAACATTATTATGGGGTCTATAATTGTAGGAGGCTTGATAGAAGGTTTTTTAGGTCTTGGGTATAAATATTGGAAACAAATGATTTCTCCCATCGTATCTTCTTGTGTTGTTATTGGTATTGGAATCTCGCTTTTACCTGTTGGAACCATATCTTTTTGCGGCGGTTCTACTTTATTAAGTACTCCTGGCTCTGATTTTGGAGATTTAAAATATTGGATTGTCGGCAGTATTACTCTTGCTTCCTGTCTTATCTCTTTAAATATGTTTAAATCTCATCTTAAGGCTTTATCTCCATTGATAGGTTTCGTTATAGGTTGTTTTGCTTCACTGTTTTTTGGCATGATAGATTACTCTGGATTTAAAGATACTGGCTTATTTTCTTTTCCGGTTATATTCCCGACAGGTATGCCCGTGTTTGATTTGGGAAATATAATCTCTTTCATATTTATTTTTCTTGTCTCTGCAACAGAAACTATTGGTGATACTTCTGCGATATGCTATGGTTCTTTAAATAGAGAGATGACAGAGGAAGAAGGTTCGGGATCATTGGCTTGTGATGGCTTTTCATCGACACTTGCAGCTATGTTTGGTTGTTCCTCAACAACAAGTTTTTCTCAAAATGTAGGTTTAATAAATTTGACTAAGGTTGTAAACAGATATGTTGTGGCAACTGGTGCATTGATTCTTGTTGTTGCAAGCTTTTTCCCTCCCTTGGCTTTCTTGTTGCAAGCTGTTCCTGAGTCTGTTCTTGGTGGTTGTACTATACTTATGTTTGGACAAATATTGATAAGTGGAATTCAAATGCTTTATAAAAATGGTTTAACAGAAAGAAATACGATTATTGCATCTGTTTCCATTTGTATGAGCGTAGGTTTCTCATCACAGGAGAAAATGTTTCAGTTCGCGCCTGAATTAGTAAAAAAGATATTTGTAAGTAATCCTGTCTCTATAATATTTGTTGTTGCATTAATTCTTGATTTATTGCTGCCTAAAGATAAAAAACAAGAAGTTGCCTGATGATAATATAGATTTTGCTTTTATTAAATACTTTCTGACAAAATGTTATCTTTCTAAGAAGAGCTTTTAATAAGAATTTTCTATGATTGATATTCTATAATTATAGTTCTTTATTATTTGGATATTGTATATAATTTAAATTTTAAAGTTTTTAATTAGTGTGGACAAATTTAAATATATTTTATTAAGCATTGTCATTTTTCTGAAAATTTCATATAATTAAAAAATAAGGTTTTTATAAGGAGTACAAATACATGAGAAAAAAATCGTTTATAATGGCCGCTTTAGCTAGCTTCATCGCTTTCAGTTCTCTGCCTTCTTTTGCTGCAAAACCTATTAACGTATTAGTAATTGATTCAGGCAGTGATTTTACTCATAAAGAATTGAAACCAATGGCAAGTCCTAATTTAGCTGAATTAAAAGGTACCGAAAAGGTAGATGATGATAAAAACGGCTACGTAGATGATGTTTATGGTTGGAACTTTGTTGATACCAACTCAACATTAGTTACTTTAAGAGAAACTCCTACAGAATATGACAAGGTTCTTGAAGTAATGAAAAACATCAACAAAATGCAGCAGTCTGGTAAAGAAGCTTTTACAAAAGAAGAATGGAATGCATTTGTTGATCTTTACAACAACCCGAAATTAAAACCCTGGGTTAATTTCTGTGGCGGTTGGGCACATGGTACACATTGTGCTGGTATTATTTCTTCTAATAATAAAAATGTTGCTTTTAAAGCTATACGACATATCCCAACAGGGGCTGCTCCTTCTAGAGTTATTGAAGATGGTTTAAAAAGAGTAAGTTTTAAAGTTGCGCAAAGAACCAAACGTAATGGTCCGACTATGGAAGAAATAGAACAGTATTTTGAAGAAGTTGGTCAGGAAAATGCTGAAAAAATTGAATCAAAAGCTGATTATATCGCTAAGTTCAATCCTAGACTTATTAACTGTTCTTTTGGAACCCCAAATGCCAGCGTTCTGAATATGATGAGACTCTATTCTATGCAGTGGGGTATGGGAAGTCTTTCTGATGCTGAAGTTCAGAAACTTGCTAATCTTTATGTATCAAAAACGATGTTCCCAAGAGATAAGGTTCTTTTTGGCGGCTGCAAAAATGCTTTGATTTTTATTGCTGCAGGTAACTCTGCTGAAGACTTAGATGTAGCAACTACTTCACCTCAGGGTGTTCCTATACAGAATAAAGTTGTTGTTGCAGCAACCAACGATAATCAGAAAATTGCTGATTTCTCTTGCTGGGGCAAAACAAAAGTAGACCTTGCTGTTCCTGGTGTAAATATCTATGCTACCTACCCAAATCAGAAAATGGGTTATATGTCTGGAACTTCAATGGCTTGCCCAAATGCTCTTGGTATGGCATCTTTAGTTTTAACTGAAAATCCTGATTTGACTCCTGTTCAGCTTAAGAAAATTCTTATGGAAACTGTTGATAAGAAAGATTGGTTGAAAGATAAAGTAAAATCTGGCGGCGTAATAAACGTAGAAAGAGCAGTATATGCTGCTAAGCAGATTAAAGCCGGTAAGTCAATTGCTGAAGCTATTAAAGAAGCAAAAGAAAAAGTCGGCGATATGGCTATTAAACGTGGTAGAAAAGTTGGCTGTGATTTGAAAGATCCAGTTGTAAAGAAGATTTATTTCTCCAACGTTTATTGATAAATAATATTTAAGCACAAAAAGCTTACTCTTTAATGCAAGAGTAAGCTTTTTTTATGTGTTTATAAGAGAAAGTTTTTAATGCTTTTCTCTTTCAAAGTATTGCTTTACACCCTTGGAATAAGCCTTTTTCTTTCATGTAGTTGCATAATTTTTCAGAAAAAATATTTTCATTTATATTTTCAAATTTTGGTGCAATAAGCATATCTTTGGGAACTCTATTTATAAAGCGCTCTACATAAATATCTTTTTTTAAATAGGAAAGAAAATCACCAACCGTTTCTATATAGCTGTTTAAACTGTGAAGTCTTATCTGATTTTTATTTGCTTTATATAGATCTGCTAGTCTGCTTCCACAAACTACTTGAAGATGGTGAAGTTTTACAAAATTTGCGTTAGTCTCTGATAATAATTTGGCATAATTTTTGGCAACATCTTTAGATTCATCGGGAAGTCCGAAAATTAAGTGAACTGATGTGTCTATTTCTGCTTCTCTTAATGATTTAATGGTATTAACGGCTGTTGTGGAATCATGGCATCTGTTTAATGTTTTTAAAACATTATCATCAAAGGATTCGACACCTATTTCAATTCTTATATAGGTTTCTTTTTTTAAATCTAATAATAAATCAATAACGGAATTATCTACACAGTCTGGTCTGGTTGCTATTATTAGTCCTTTTATATCTGGAATTTTTAATGCTTCTTTATATTTTTTTTCTAAAATTTCTACTGGAGCGTAGGTTCCTGAATAGGTTTGAAAATAGGCAAAAAAAGCATCGCAATTATATCTTTTAGAGAAAAATTCAATTCCTGTTTGTAATTGGTCTGTTATTGATTTCTTTTCATCGGTATAAAATGGTGTAAATGTTTTATTGTTACAATATAAACAACCAATTTTTGAAAGTTTTCCATCTCTGTTTGGACAGGTAAAACCCCCATCTACAGGAACTTTCTGTATGCGCTGACCGAAATGTTCTTTTGTCCATTCTGAAGCGGAATTAAATATTTTTGTTATATTATTTATTTTTGGTTCCACTATTTTTTTGTTAATATAGAACATGTATTGTTCTGGTTATTGTTTTTCGAAATTTTATCAAATATTTTATTTTCATACAAGTTTATCAAAGAGTTCTTTCTCGCTTTGCGCTTTACTATTATCTTTTATAACTCTTTAAAAATAGTTGAAAATTTGCTATACTTCACCCCGATTTTCGCCCAATAATTAAGGAGCATATATGAAAAAACTTACAACTTTAATCATAGTAATAGTTGCAATAGCAGCTTCTCTTTATATCTGTAAAGATAAAATATGGCCACAGATAAAAGAAAAACAGCATATAGTTCCAAAAGAACGTGTTGCAAAGGTTTTCAAAATTGGAAAAGTTGAAGGGAATAGTACCGTTACTTATCCAGGCGTTGTAAAATCACTTAAACACGCAGAATTATTCTTCAGAGTTTCTGGACCTGTAATAGAAAATAAGCTGGAAATAGGTCAGCCTGTTAGAGAAGGCCAGGTTTTGATGAAAATAGACCAGCGTGATTATTTGCGTGAAATAGATAGGTTAAAACAAGAACTTAAAATAAATAAAGATCAGAGAGATTTGAATAAAACAAATTTCAAAAGAACGGAACAACTTTATAAACAGCAGGCCATCAGTAAGTCAGAATATGATGCTGCTCTTACCAAAGCAAATGTTTCAGATGCTCAGTTAAAATCATTGGAAGAATCGATTAAGAAGGCTCAAGACATGTTAGGTGATACTTCTCTAAGAGCACCTTTCTCTGGAGTTGTTACAGATTTAAGAATAAAACAATTTGAAAATGCTCAAGCTAATGTTCCTGTAATGACTATTGACGATTTGAGAGAAGTTGAAGTTCATGTCAGTGTTCCAGCAGGAAATATGCCTGATATGAGTTTTAAGGATAAAGACAGAGATAAGGATTATGTTTATGATGTAACATTCCCTGGAAGAGGCAAGAGAATACTTAAAGGTGTTATGAATGGATTTAAGGCTGTAGCAGCTGATAACAGTGAAACCTATGATGTTTCTTTGAAGGTTAAAGCTCCAGAAGATTTTATTATACTTCCAGGTATGAGTGCAGAAGTAATTAATGTTCCAAATTTTAAAATAAAACAAGATTCAACTATAGCTGTTCCTTTTGCTTCTGTATTTAAAAGAGGTGATAAATCCTATGTTTGGATTTTTAATCCAACAACTAAGGGAATTTCTGCTCGCGAAGTGACCCTGGGGCAACCTGTGTCTGAAAATGATCTTCAAATTCTAAGCGGATTGGAATCAGGAGAAGTGATTATTGCAGCAGGTGTTGACTGGTTGTCAGAAGATAATACTATTCGGGTTATGAATCCGGAGGTTTTGTAAATGCAAATAGTTGATTATGTAATAAAGCATAAAAGCTTTATGTGGCTGCTTGTTGTTGTTACAACAATAGCTGGTATTTTCAGTTATTTAGAATTAGGAAGACTTGAGTATCCTAATTATAAGATAAAAGTTGCGACTATAACTACTCTTTATCCTGGTGCTACAGCAAAACAGGTAGAAACAGAAGTTACAGAAAAAGTTGAAGAAGAAGTTCAAAAAATGGCTCAGGTTGATTATATCACCTCTTTGAGCCAAAACGGGATGTCCTTAGTATATGTTTATATTAAATCAAAATATACAGGTGACGAAATTCCACAGATATGGGACGAATTGCGCCGTAAGGCTAATGATGTCAGACCTTCTCTTCCATCAGGCGTTACCAATATGATTGTTGGTGATGATTTCGGTGATGTTTTCGGTATTTATTTTGCTCTTTCTGGAAAAGGCTACACTATTGATGAATTAAAAGATTATGCTGACACTCTGAAAAAAGAACTTTTGCGAGTTCCTCAAGTTGCAAATATTGACTATTGGGGTGTTCCAACAAAAGCTATTTATGTTGAATTCAACAGAACAAAGTTGAATAATTTGAATATTTCTCAAAAAGCTTTGTTCGGCACTTTGGCTAGCAGTAACACAATCACAAGTGCAGGCGCAATAAAGATTGATGATGAATATGCAAGAATAAGAATAACTGGAGAAATAGATAGCGTCGAATCTATTCAAAACCTTTATGTTACTGATAATAAGGGAAATTTATTAAAAATAGGTGATATAGCAGAAGTAAAACGTGGTCATGTAGAACCTGATAGCCAGATTATGTATTATAATGGCGAACGCGCTATCGGTATTGGTATTTCAGCAGTTGAAAATGGCAACGTTGTAAAAATGGGCAAAGATGTTAAGGATAAACTTGAAGCATTAAAATATTCTATACCTGTTGGAATGCAAATAAACTATATCAATTTCCAAGCAAAGGATGTTCAGGAATCTATTGATAACTTCAATGTTAACTTTGTTGAATCTGTTTTAATTGTTATCGGCGTTTTGCTGATTTTCATGGGGTGGCGTTCTGGAGTTGTAATAGGTCTGATTTTGATTCTGATTATTCTTGGAACTTTTGTAATTATGTATCTCTGGGGAATAGAATTACAGCTTATTTCTCTTGGTGCCTTGATTATCGCTCTTGGTATGTTGGTCGATAATGCTATTGTTGTTGTCGATGGTTATTTGGTCAAGACTTCTAGAAGAAAAGATCCAGAATCTGCTTTAAAAGAAATTGCTGACGAAAACCAGTGGGCATTGCTTGGGGCAACTTTTGTTGCAATCTGTGCTTTCATGGCTATAGGTCTAAACGAAGGTGACATGGGGGAATTTTGTAAATCACTCTTCTATGTTATAGCTATTTCATTGCTGTTGAGCTGGGTTATGGCACTTACTTTTACTCCTTTGTTCTGTCTAGCAATGATTCCACCTGAAAAACCTTCAGAAGATAGCGGCGATGTTTATGACGGCAAATTTTATAAGTTGTTTGAAAACTCATTAAAATTTTGCTTGGATAACAGATTTGTTGTCAGCTTTTTGCTAATATTGGCATTAGTTGTATCTGTAGTAAAATTTGGAGATGTTCCTACAAGCTTTATGCCAAATTCCACAAGAAAGCAATTTATTGTGGATTACTGGCGTTCTCAAGGCAGCCATATAGATGAAACAAAGAAAGATGTTCTTGAAATTTCTGACTATATAAGAAAAATACCTGGTGTAACCAATGCCTGTTCTTGTATAGGTGCAGGAACTCTGCGTTTCATGCTTACTTATAATGGCGCTGGTCCTTCCGGTGGATATGGTCAGATTATCGTAGATGTTGATGATTACCTAAAGATAGATGGTATTATTAAAAATGTTGCTGATCATATTAGGAATAATTATCCTAGTTCAGATTCTCAGGTTATGAAATTCGGTATAGGTTCTGCTAATCCGTTCAAGATAGAAGTAAGATTCAGAGGACCTGATTCTAAGGTTTTAAGAGAACTTGCAGAAAAGGCAAAAACTATATTACGTAATACCGAAAACGCTCTCTATGTTCGTGATGACTGGCGTTATCCTGTTAAGTCCGTTCAGCTTAAGTTCTCTGAAATTAAGGGAAGACGTGTCGGCGTAACAAGAAGCGATTTTGCTCAGGCCGTTAACTGGAATTTAAGTGGCGAAGTTGCTGGAGTTTTGAGAGAAAACGACGAACAAATTCCGATAATTTCCAGACCTGTTGAAAGCGAACGTAAGAGTATTACAGAACTTAACAATGTGTTAGTTTGGAGCAGCAGCACTGGTAAGAGTTATCCTATAAGTCAGGTAAGCGATGGTGTGGAAACTGTTTTCGAAGATTACCAGATTTATAAACGCGATAGAATGCCAACAATAACTGTTCAGTGTACACCTGCCCAAGGCACTGCAGATGAATTTAGGAATATGGTTTATGATCAATTTGAAGCTATTGAACTCCCTGAGTTCTATTCTATGACTTGGGGCGGTGAATTTGAAGCAAGTGGTGAAGCTACTGAAAAACTCAAAACTATGTTCCCAATCAGCGTAGTAATTATGTTTCTCATAATTGCTGCATTGTTCACTACTCTTAAAGATGTTTGGGCAGCTTTTGCTGTATTGCCTTTCTCTTTTATCGGTGTAACAATTGGTTTGCTTGCTGTTGGTAAGTCTTTTGGATTTATGGCTATACTTGGCTTCTTAGGTCTGGCTGGTATGCTTTTAAAGAATGCTATTGTTCTCATTGATCAGGCTAACTTAGAAATATCTAACGGTAAGTCAAGATATCAGGCTATAATTTCGTCAGCTGTAAGCCGTATGCGACCAGTTGCAATGGGTGCAGGAACCACCATTCTAGGTGTTGCTCCGCTTATTGCCGATGCGTTTTTTGACGCAATGGCAGCAACCATCGTCTTCGGTCTCCTCGGCGGAACTATCCTTACTCTCTATGTTGTTCCACTGGCTTACGCTATCCTATTCAATGCCCGCGACGACAGCGAAACTGTCGAAAAGCCCGAAGAACAAAAAGCGTAACGAAGACCCCCTCAGTCACTGCGTGACAGCTCCCCCAACAATTTTTCCAAAAATTTTGGGGGCGCATCGGATAAAAAGAAGATCTGCCCCCACGTAGGTGGGGAAAGTGGCTTTGGCGTAGCCAAAAACGAAAGGGGTCTTATTAAAGCAAAACTATGCAAAAAGCCAGCTTAGCTGGCTTTTTTGTTAGTTAGAGATAATTATTAAAGAAGCTTCCCCGCTATGCGGTGGAAAAATAGAAGATCCTTCCCCAAAAGTGTTGCTTGTGGGGAGGTGGCTTGCGATAGCAAGACGGAAGGGGCTGCAAAGCGAAGCGTTGCGGTGACTGAAGAGGGAGCAATGCACAGCATTGCGTAGATGGGGTTGTGCGAACTAGAGTTAACCTTGTTTAGCGATAGCCTATTAGAAGAGCTTGTGTTAAAATTAAAAATAATACCAATCATACCAATCATACCCAACACTAATCACACCGATGGTATTAGCCTGCTTTGTGGCTTAGGTGGGTAAAAGCATAATGATATGACAAATGACAAAAGTCTTAGGACAAATGATTCTTGTTGGATAATCATAAATTAATTGTGCTATAATCTATTATTATGAATAATCGAATAATTGGTCACTTTGGTGGATATAGAAAAATGCTGTCCTTTAATTGGACTTGCTTGATTTACCATGCTACAACACTGTTTTGTAAACGTAATTATAATTATAAAAACGACCAGCTTGGAAAAACTGTTGGGCAAATGATTGGTGCTGCTAGAAGTGCAAGACAAAACATTGTTGAAGCTTCTTCTCGCGCTGCTACTTCCAAAGAACAGGAATTAAAACAGTTAGATGTTGCTAAAGGTTCTTTAGATGAATTAGCTGGTGACTATGAAGCTTATATAATAGATTCTAATGAAGTGCCATGGTCGAAAAAAGATGAAAGATACATTGAAGTAAAAGCCTTAGAATTAGATATTTTTGAACACACAGACGATTTAGACCACGACTATGGATTATATACCTTAAATATGCGCAAACGTTGTTCGAAATGGTTGGAAAACGAGAACCCAATTATAGCTGCTA